>Ga0207646_10000085_pt1 | contig 125486 bp, 121 predicted proteins | sample KBSK5502metaG_FD_184343 | JGI IMG/M metagenome (GOLD analysis project Ga0207646, IMG submission 184343) | Corn, switchgrass and miscanthus rhizosphere microbial communities from Kellogg Biological Station, Michigan, USA - KBS K5-50-2 metaG... | ecosystem: Host-associated > Plants > Roots >...
CGACCGGCTCGACCTCACGGCGCAGACGCGCGAGCGACCGCTGGCGCAGCGTGCGCAGCACGCCGGCATCGACCCACTCGATCCCGGTGCCGCCCGGACGGAACTCGCCCTCGACGACGGTCCCCGCGTCGGCCAGGTCGCGCAGCGCGTCGAGCACGACGCGCGTCGACAGGCCGAGCCGGCGTGCGAGATCGGCGACGCCGAACGGACCATGCGTCCGCGCGTAGCGGCGCGCGAGCGACGCGAGCGGTCGCTCGCTGCTCGCGAGGAACGCGTCCGGCAGGCCCGGCGGCACGACCGCGCCGAGCGCGTCGCGGTACTTCGCCGCGTCCTCAGCGGCGATGTGTCGCGACTCGCCCGCGATGACGAGGGAGATCGTGCGGCGTTCGCGCTCGAGCGCGACAAGCCAATCGTCGACGGCCGCCGCGTCGGTCACGCGAGCCGCGAGCTCGTCGCGCGTAAGGTCACCGAGACGCAGCAGCAGATCGTGCACGCCATCGGCGTGGCGCGCCGCGCGGTCGGGCGCGAGATGTTGCAGGTCGAGCTCGAGCTCGGCGAGCGCGTCGGCATCGAGCAGCTCGCGGAGCTCGGCCTCGCCGAGGAGCGTGCGGAGCTGCGCCGGATCGACGGTGAGCGCCTGCGCGCGGCGCTCCGCGAGCGGCGCGTCGCCCTCATAGATGAAGTTGCCGACGTACGTGAACAGGAGTGAGGCCGCGAAGGGCGAGGGCGTCCGCGAGTCGACGGTGACGACGCGGACGTCGCGGCTGCGGATGCCGCGGAGGACCTCGATGAGCGCGGGCATGTCGAACACGTCCTGCAGGCACTCGCGATACGCCTCGAGGATGATCGGGAACGAGCCGAACCGCGACGCGACCTGCATGAGCTCGGACGCGCGCCGGCGTGTGTGCCACAGCGGCGACCGGCTGCCCGGAAAACGGCGCGGCAGCAGCAGCGCGCGGCCCGCCGCCTCGCGGAAGCGAGCCGCGAAGAGCGGCGTCTCCGACAGCCGCGCCACGACGAGGTCCTGCGCGCGGTCCGGATCGGGCAGCATGACCTCCGCGGGCGGCGGCGCCGCCGCCTCGGGGAAGCGCGCCACGATGCCGTCGTCGGTCCAGAGCACGTCGACCTCGATCGCGCTGCGCTCGCGGACCATCGCGCCGATCGCCATCGCCCACGGCGCGTGCACCTTTCCGCCGAACGGCGTGAGCACGCAGACGCGCCAGTCGCCCACCTCGTCGACGTAGCGCTCGACGATGATGGTCCGGTCGTCCGGCACCGCGCCCGCGGCCGCGTATTGATCGGCGAGGTACTGGAGGAGGTTGCGCGCCGCGCGCTCGTCGAGGTCGTGCTTCTCGATCAGCCGGCGCGTCCCCTCGGCAGGATCGGACGCGCGCAGCGAACGCGTGAGCGCGCCGATCGCGCGGCCGAACTCGAGCGGACGCCCGGCGGCCTCGCCTTTCCAGAACGGCATCTTCCCCGGTACGCCCGGCGCGGGCGAGACGAGCACGCGGTCATGCGTGATCTCCTCGACCCGCCAGGTGGACGCGCCCAGCAGGAACGTCTCGCCCTGACGCGTCTCGAACACCATCTCCTCGTCGAGCTCGCCGACGCGGCCCTTCCCGGGCTCCGCGCCCACGAGGAACACGCCGTAGAGGCCGCGGTCCGGGATGGTGCCGCCGCTCGTCAGCGCGATGCGGCCCGCGCCCTCCCGCGAGCGGAGCGCGTTCGCGACCCGGTCCCACACCACGCGCGGCCGAAGCTCCGCGAACTCGTCGGACGGGAAACGACCCGACAACATGTCGAGGACGCCTTCGAGGATCGGCCGCGCGAGGTCGGCGAACGGCGCCGCGCGACGCACGACGCGCTCGAGGTCGTCGACGGTCCACGGCTCGACCGCGACCATGGCCACGATCTGCTGCGCGAGGACGTCGATCGGATTGCGCGGATAGCGCGACTGCTCGACCGCGCCGGCGTGCATGCGTTCGGTGAGCGCCGCGCACGCGAGGAGGTCGCCGCGGAACTTCGGCATGATCACGCCCTTGCTCGGCGTGTCGATGTGATGGCCGGCGCGGCCGATGCGCTGCATGCCGCTCGCGACGGACGGCGGCGCCTCGACCTGGATGACCAGGTCGATCGCGCCCATGTCGATGCCGAGCTCGAGCGAGGACGTCGCGACGAGCGCGCGCAGCCGCCCGGCCTTGAGGTCGTCCTCGATCCGGAGGCGCTGCTCGCGCGCGATCGAGCCGTGGTGGGCATGGACGAGCTCTTCGCCGGCAAGCTCGTTCACCGCGTTCGCGATGCGCTCCGCAAGGCGGCGGCTGTTCACGAAGATGAGCGTGGAGCGGTGCTCGCGTATGAGCTCGAGCAGGCGCGGATGGATCGCGGGCCAGATGCTCGATCGCGCATCGGCGCGCGACGCCGGGCCGCTGCGGATCTCGAGCGTCTCGGTGCCGAGCTTCGACATGTCGTCCACCGGCACCTCGACTCGGAGCTCGAGCTGCTTGGTGTGCCCGGCGTCGACGATCTTCACCGGGCGCGGGCCCTCCGCATTGAAGCCGCCGAGGAACCGCGCGACCTCGTCCAGCGGCCGCTGCGTGGCGGAGAGTCCGATGCGCTGCAGCGGGTGGCCCGCGAGCTCCTCGAGCCGCTCGAGCGACAGCGCGAGGTGCGCTCCGCGCTTGGTCGCGACCATCGCGTGGATCTCGTCGACGATGACCGTGCGAACGCTGCGCAGGCTCTCGCGCGCGGAGCTCGACAGCACCAGGTACAGCGATTCGGGCGTCGTGATGAAGATGTCGGCCGGTGTCTTGGCGAACCGCAGCCGCTCCCGCGCCGGCGTGTCGCCGGTGCGCGTGGCGACGCTGGGCTCGCGCAGCGGCGTGCCGAGCCGCTCGGCCACGTGACGGATCCCGACCAGGGGACCGCGCAGGTTGCGCTCGACGTCGATGGCGAGGGCCTTCAGCGGCGACACGTATACAACCCGACATCCCGCGGGGTCCGCGTACAGCAGCTGGTCGATCGCGGACAGGAACGCCGCGAGCGTCTTCCCGGAGCCGGTCGGCGCGAGTACGAGCGTGCTCTGACCCGACGCGATCTGTGGCCAGGCAAGCTCCTGCGCTCGCGTCGGCGCGGCGAAGGAGGCTTTGAACCACTCACGGACGGGCTCGTGGAAGGTCGCGAGAGCACCGCTCCCCATGGGGAGAGAGTACTAGCGCGTCAGCGCAACCTGTTCGCGAGCTCCGCGAGCTGCGCGACCGTCAGCGTGCGCGACGACATCTCGAAGACCGTTCCGTTCTCGAGCCAGCGGACCGCGGTGGTCCCGTTGACGGTGAACGTCGCTTCGGCCGGGCGGCCGCGGATGCGAAGCGGCCGGTCCAGGACCAGCGGCGCCGCATACGGCAGGACCTCGCTCTGCGGCAGCGGCGCGACGGTCACCAGGTCGCCGGTGGCGCGCAAGCGGTATGTCGTCGCGACGGCGTCGTTATTCACCAGCCCGGTCTGGCCGAGCGACGTGATGCGGAACGTCGACACCGCGTCGTCGCTCGACAAGACGAGCGTGCGGTCGGGCACCGGCCGCGTGTTGAACGTCGGGCGCGCCATCGTCGGCAGGGCCGGTGCCGAGAGCGTGAGGATCGGGGTCTGGCTCTCGCGCTGGCCCGGACCGAACGCCAGCGCCGCGAAGAAGGCCAGCGCGACGCACACGACACCGATCGTGAGCACGGTCATCCGAACGCTCGAACGGGTCGGACGCTCCGGTCGGCCCGCGTCGAGGTCGTAGATCACCGGAGAAGTATCGCGCTGCTAGGCAGCGGGTCCGTGTTTCGCGAGCCAGTCGAGGGCGTGGTCGGCGACCTCTTCCCAGCCCGGCTGGCGGCAGGTCCAGTGCGTGCGGCCCGGGAACTCGCGGTAGTCGGTGACCGCCGTGGAACGCGCGTACTTCCGGAAGTTCGCGCGATTCATGGACGCTTCGACGGTGCGGTCCAGCTCGCCGGCGATGATGAGGAGCGGCGCGCGCAGAGAGTTGCGGTAGTTGACCTTGGTCACGTCGGTGAGCTCCGCGAAGAGCGCCTGAAAGAAAAGTCGGCCGGACGTCGGTATGACGTGCTGCTCGAACGCCGCGCGCTGCTCGGGCTCGCTCAGGGTGTGGACCCACGCCCACTGGAAGTGCTTGTAGGACATCCGGCGCACGCTCTGCCAGCTGCCCCAGCCCAGCAGAACGGGGAGGCCCGCGCGGATCGAATTCATCCGCGGCAGCACGCCTTTCGGCGGCGCCGGGTCGATCGCGACACCGGCCACGCCGAGACCGCGGTCGAGCAGCAGCTGCACGAAGAGACCCCCGAACGAATGGCCGACGAGGATCGGAGGCTGGTCGAGCCCACGGATGATCGCCGCGTAGTTGTCGACGATCTCACCGATGCCCAGCTTGCCGAAGCGCGGATCGGGAGCGCGCTGGAGATCTTCGACGCTGTGATCGAGGAATGGCCATGCCGGTGCCACGGTCTTGTAGCCGCGCGCCTCGAAGCGCTGCCTCCACGGATCCCACGACTCCGCCGACATGAACGCGCCGTGGATGAAGACGACCGACCTCACCGCTTTGCCTCGCGGCTCGCGCCGAGGTCGATCGCCCACGGCCACACCTGTAGGTCCGGCGGTTCGATCCCGTGCGCGGAGAGCGTCGTGCACACCTGCGCGCGGTGATCGTTGCCGTGATGCACGAACTGCGTCAGCGGCACCCACGCGTTCATTTCGAAACGCGGTTGCTCCGGCCGTCGCGCGGGCGTGTCTCGGATGAGCCGATCGCCATCGAGGTCGCCGGACGCGAAGAGACGCTCGACCCCATCCGTGACGTGCGGAACGTGCGACGCGATCACGTCGAGGCCGACGTCCGGCTCATGACGGAACGGTGGTTCATGCAGGAGCGCCCCGAGCAGACGGACGAGGTAGCCCTCGTCGGAGCTGACGATGTGCTGGAGCGTGCGCAGGACGGTGCCGTACGTGCCCGGCACGGAGAGCTGCAGCTGCTCCGCGGTCAGTCGCCGACAGTGCTCGATGAGCCTGTCCGTCGCCCAGACGTCGTGACGCAGTTGACGGAGCATCGGATGGGTCATGTTTGGAGGATCGGGCTGCCGCGCTTGATGAATCTGCCGCGGCCCTTCCTGCCGGAGAACGTGTCCTTCTCGACGATCACCTCGCCGCGCGACATCACGACGACCGGCTTGCCCTTCACCTTGCGTCCTTCATACGGGTTGTAGTCGACGCGCATGTGGTGCGTTTTCGCCGAGATCGTGTGCGTCGCGCGCGGATCCCACACGACGATGTCGGCGTCGCTGCCGACCGCGATCGTGCCCTTCTTCGGGAACATGCCCATGAGCTTCGCCGGCGTCGTCGACGTCAGGTCGACCCAGCGACTGGGCGTGATCCGGTTCTGCACCACGCCGCCGTCGTACGTGAGATACATCCGCGTCTCGACGCCGGGCGCGCCGTTCGGGATCTTCGAGAAGTCGCCGATGCCGAGCTCCTTCTGCTTCGGCTGGCCCTGGAACCCCTCCTTCATGCAGAACGGGCAGTGATCGGTGCTGATCACCTGCAGGTCGTTGCGCGCGAGCCCTTTCCACAGCTCGTCCTGATGCCACTTCTCGCGCAGCGGCGGCGACATCACGTACTTCGCGCCGTCGAACCCCGGCTCGTCGTAGTTGTCGACCGAGAGGAAGAGGTACTGCGGGCACGTCTCCGCGTACGCGGGCAGACCGCGGTCGCGGAAGAGACGGACCTGCTCCAGCGCGTTCGCGGCGGAGAGGTGGACGATGTACAGCGGCACGCCGCCCGCCATCTCCGCGAGACGGAACGCGCGGCCCGTCGCCTCGCCCTCGGCCTCGGGCGGGCGCGTGAGCGCGTGCCACTTCGGCGCGGTGTGCTTGCTCGCCAGCGCGCGCTTCACGAGCACGTCGATGACGCCGCCGTTCTCGGCATGCATGCAGATGAGGCCGCCGATCTCAGCGGCGCGCGTGAGCGCCTTGAAGATCGACGCGTCGTCGACCATGAAAACGCCGGGGTAGGCCATGAACAGCTTGAACGAGGAGACGCCCTCCTTGACCATCGTGTCCATCTCGCGCACGACCTTGTCGGACACGTCGCGCACGATCATGTGCAGCCCGTAGTCGATCACGGCTTTGCCGCGGGCCTTCTTCAGCCACGCGTCGCGCGCCTTCTCGAGCGGCTCGCCCATGCCCTGGACCGCGAAGTCGACGATCGTCGTCGTGCCGCCGAACGCGGCCGCGCGCGTGCCGGTCTCGAAGTCGTCTGATGCGAACGTGCCGCCGAATGGGAGCTCCATGTGGGTGTGGACGTCGATGCCGCCGGGGATCACGTACTTCCCCGTCGCGTTGATCCTCTTCGCGCCGGCCGCCTTCAGATCCTTGCCGATCATGGCGACCTTCTCGCCGTCGACCAGCACGTCGCCCTTGTAGTTGTCGGACGCCGTCACGATGGTCCCGCCGGTGATGAGCGTCTTCATCGGGCCCTCCCCTTCGTGCCGGCGGAATGCTAGCCGGAATGAGGCCGGGAGCCCGCGCTCCCGGCCTCACCAGGGCGCTAGTCCTTGCTGCCGCTCGCTCGGCGCTCCGCGAGCTGACCCATCAGCTGGGCGAGGTCGATGCCGAGCAGCGACTTCGCGATCGCGGTGCCCTCGGCGGCGGTGCGGACGACGGTGTCGGTGAGCTTCGAGGCGCCACTTGGGTCGATGATCGTGATCTGGTCGATGCTGCCTAGAGGTGCGGCGGCTTCTCGCACGATCGGCGGAACGAGCGGAAGCGTTTGGAGCAGGATCGCCGCCTGATCGAACTTGCGGTACGCATCAGCGAGCAGATCCTTCGCCTTCGCCTCGGCCTGGCCGCGCGCGAGGATCGCGGCGCCGTCGGCCTCTCCGGTGAGCTGGATCTGTCGCGCCTCAGCTTCGGCCGCGAGGATCGCGGACTGACGCGCGCCCTCGGCGCGGACGACCGCGGCGAGCCGATCGGCCTCGGCCGGCTTGATCGTTGTCGCGAGCAGCTCCTTCTCGCGTCGCGCAGCCTCGAGGACCGCGAGCTCGGTCTGCTGCTGCACGACCGCCTGTGAGGCTTCGGCCTTCGCGAGCGGGCCCGACTGATCGGCGTCCGCCTGCGCCTTCGCGGTGACCTTCAGCGCTTCCGCGCGGGCGATCTCACGGTCGCGCTCGGCCTGGATGATCACGCGCTGCGCCTCGTTCTCCTTGACCGCCGCCTCCTGCGAGGCGTTGGCCTTGGCGATGCGGGCGTCGCGCTGCACGCTGGCGAGATTCTTCTCGCCGATCTGCTCGATGTAGCCCTTCGTGTCGCGGATGCTCGTGATCGTGAGCGCGTCGATGTGGATGCCGCTGGCCTCGAGGTCGCCGCGCGCGGCCTCGGACACCGCCTGTTGGAAGCGGTCGCGGTCGGTGATGAGCTCTTCGATGGTGAGCGTGCCGGCGATGGAGCGGAGCGATCCCTCGAGGACGTTCTTCACCATCGTCTCGATCTGGCTTTCCGGCTCGCCGATGAACCTCTCGGCCGCCGCGCGCAGCCGCTCCGGCTCGCGAGCGATCTTGAACATCGCCTGTCCGGTGATGAGGACGCCGACACCCTGCTTGCTCACGGCGGCGTTCTCGTTGGTGAGTCCGATCTCGACCTGCCGCGCCGTGAGCTGCAGGCGGCCGACCTTGTTGACCAGTGGCCAGACGAACGTGCCCGCTCCGACGACGACCTTGATGCCGTGGTCGTCCGATGTCGTCACGTTCCCGCTCGCGTCACGGACCTTGCTGCCGTGCGCGCCGGAGATGACCAGCGCCTCGTTCGCGCCGGCGACGCGGTAGCGTCCGCCCGCGAACAGCGCGATGAGCACGAGGATCCCGATTGCTGCGATGAGAAGTTGCACGATCGTGATCGACACAGTGATCGCCTTCTTTCTTCGCGTAGCGCGCCGTGCGGACTACGGCGGCGGAAGAGAACGCACCGTGACGGCCATGCCGTGTACCGCAACGATCTCGACCTCGCGACCGCGCGCGATGCCGACCTCCGCGGTCGCGGGAAGGATCTGGACAGCTCCGTCATAGGTAAGGCGGACCGTGCCGCGCGCCCCGGCGCCGATGCTGACGGTGACGACGGCGTGACGTCCGATGAGCTCCCGCAGCGCGGTCGGCCTCCGGCCCTCGGCACGACTCAGCGCGGTAAAGATGCCCAGGGCCACCGACGCGCCCGCGACGCCGAAGCCGAAGGCGATGAGCAGCTGTCCGGACGCGTCCTGCTCCAGCGCGGCGCCGAGCAGACCGCCGATCCCGAACATCGCGAGGAAACCGAGGGGGATCGGCGTCGCGGACGCGTCGTCGCGTTGCATGAACGGAAGGTGGACGCGGAACAGACGCATCGGGATCCGCAGCCTCACGCGGCCCACAACCAGGCTCGACAGGATCAGAAGCGTGGTCCCGAGCAATGCCGAACTGGTGAAGACCATTTCCAGGTCATTCCCGCTCATGCTCGGATCGCCAGCTTTCTCGGAATGCGGTGTTGCACCGCTACTTCCAAGATCGAGCCTACCGCTGCGCGAGCAAGTCTTACGCGGTTATGGAAAGCATGTTCCGCGAGATGGACTGTGCGATCAGCGCAGCGAGTCGGCGAGAACGACCAGCTCGGGAACGCTGCGGGCCAGCGACTCGAGGCGATACGAGACGCCGTGTTCCGTCCAGTTCACGACCGTGAGTCCCTCGACCGACGCGATGCCCATCGTGCCCCGGATCGCGACGACCGCGCGGAGCGACGCCGGCGGTGGCTCGTTGGCGAGCCAGTCCGGGAACGCCGAGAGCTCCACGTCCGTCACGCCAGCGGGCAACGCGAGCGCGGAAAGCTGAGGACGCGGCGCGATGAGCGCGCCCGTCGGTTTCGGCGTGGCCGTCGGTGCGGGCGTCGGCGCCGGCTCGTTCGCGCGCTGCGCGAGCAGCCCGGCTGCGGCGAGCGCGGTCCCGATGAGGATGAGCACGATCCGCTGCCAGAGCGCGGCGTGCCGCTCCTTGCGATCGAGATCGATCAGGACGGAGTGCCGGTCAGTACCCGACGTAGACCACTCTCTGTTCGGTAAAGAAGTCGAACGCCGCGGTGCCGCACTCGCGATCACCAAGGCCTGAGTCCTTCACGCCGCCGAACGGTACCTGCGGTTCGCCGCCGACCGTCGGCAGATTCACGTGCAGCATCCCAGCCTCGGACTCCTCGGCGTAGCGGAAGGCCGCACCGAGGTCGCGCGTGTAGATGGACGAGGACAGCCCGTAGCCGACGGAGTTCGCGGCGGCGAGCGCGCTGTCGAGGTCCTTCGCGGGGATGATGCTCACCACCGGGCCGAAGATCTCCTCCTGCGCGACGCTCATGTTCGGGTCCACGTCCGTGAAGATCGTCGGCTCGACGAAGTAGCCAGCTTTCAGCTCCGGCTTCGACGGCGCGCTGCCGTCCCGAACGACGCGCGCGCCCTCGCGCTTCCCCGCCTCGATGCGCTCTCGCACCTTGCGCAGCTGCGTGTCGTCGACGATCGGCCCCATCCGCACGCCATCCGCGAGACCGTCGCCGGCGCGCCAGCTCTCCGCTTTCGCCGCGAGCAGCTCGGTGAAGTCGGCCAGGCGCGAGCGCACCACGACGGCACGGCTCGTCGCGGTGCAGCGCTGCCCGGTCGCGCCGAACGCGCCGCCGGCGACGCTCTCGGCCGCCTTCTCGAGATCGGCGTCGTCCATGACGATCACCGCGTTCTTCCCGCCCATCTCGAGCTGCACTTTGCAGAGGCGCTGCGCGGCCTGCGCGTACAGACGCCGTCCGACGGCGCTCGAACCGGTGAACGAGATCGCCTTCACGCGCTCGTCGTCGATGATCGCGCGAGAGAGCGCGTCGCCTGGTCCCAGCACCATGTTCAGCACGCCGTCGGGTACGCCGCCGTCGACGAAGCACTGCACGACCTGCGCGGCGCAGAGCGGCGTGAGCGTCGCGGGCTTGAAGACCACGGCGTTCCCGGCGACGAGCGCCGGCGCGATCTTCCAGGCCGGGATCGCGATCGGAAAGTTCCATGGGGTGATGCATGCGACGACACCGAGAGGGTCGCGGACGGTGTAGATGAACGTGCCGCGCTGCGTGGACGGGATGGTCTCGCCGGTGAGGCGCGACCCCTGGGCCGCGGCGAAACGAACGTTCGCGACCGCGCGATCGACTTCGGCGAGCGATTCCGGGAGCGTCTTGCCTTCCTCCTGCGTCATCAGGCGCGCGAGCTCCACGCGTCGGCGCTCCATCAGGTCGGCGGCCTTGCGTACGATGTCCCCGCGCTGTGGCGCGGGCGTGCGGCGCCATTCTTGATACGCGGCGGCGGCGGCATCGATGGCGTGCACGACGTCCGCCGGCGTCGAGACCGTCGCGTCGCCGAGCGACTCGCTGCTGTGCGCGGGATTCACGTCGCGCACGCGCTCGCGCGACGTCGACTCGACCCACGCGCCACCGATGTAGTTGAGGACCGGCAGGGTCACTTCCGTATTGGCACCCGACGACTCGGGGTCCTTCCGGTCGCCTTCCGCCCGGCCGTCGTTCCGCTCGAAGTCGACGTGCTGGACCACTCGATCCAGCTATCGAGAAGCTCGCGCGTCGCGAGCAGGAATGAGCGTCGGGCATCCTCGAGATGCGGGCGGGCTCGCGGAGGCGCGAACAGGAGCGGGTCGAACTCCCACCACCAATTCAGGTCGTAGTTCGACCACATCTGTTCCGCTGTCTTCCGCAGCTGGTCGCGTAGGTCGCGTTGCGTCTTCGTCGCCCTCTTCTTCTGTCCAGCCTTGGTCGGCATCTGTCGGATCCCTCCTTAATGCTTCTTCGCGCTCGCGAAATACACGCGCAGCACGCCGTCGCGGAGCTGAGCATCGCGCGTCGGAATATCGACGAGGATCCTCGGCAGGATCAGATTGCGCCGCCACGAGCCGACCTGCACGACCAGCTCCTCCCGACTACGCCTGATGTCCAGATCGCCCCTCGAGGCGAACGGCAGCTCGAGCGAGAGCGCAAAGCCACCGTTCTCGCGCTCCACGCGGTATGGCCGTCCCCTGTAGTAGAACGCCGCCGGATCCTCCTTGCCGAATAAGGCAAGGCCGAGCTCGCGAAGCGTCTCGATGCCGACCACCTCATGCGGCATGAAGGGCACCTCGCGAACCGGCACCGGGGCGAACGACTCTTGGACTTGGGGCAGATAACGCCGCTGCGCATCGTGCCAAGCCGCGAAGTACGGCCCCGCGTCGTCCGGCAGCACACGGTTGCAGACCACCAGATCGGTGACGTACCCGAAGAGGTGGAAGTAGGTGAAGGATCGCAGCGCCTCCGCGATCACCATCTTCTCGAGGTTGAGCACGATGCGGAGAGATGTCATCTCCGTGTCGCTAAGCAGCTGGTTCATCCGGTCAAGCTTGCGGAATAGATCTTCACCCGACCGGAAGAACCGGTCCTCCGGCACCGGCATCGTCGTGACGTGTCGCAGCATCGGACGCGCGAGCCGCGTGGCGCGACGCTGGATCGGAAGGATGCGCTCGAGCCACCAGCGAGCGGCCTCGGGAAAAGAGAGCAGACGCACGGTCTCGCCGGTCGGCGCCGCATCGACGACGACGATGTCATAGCGTCCGCCATCGACGTGATCGACGATCTGGAGCAGGCTCGCGATCTCGTCAAGACCCGGAATGAGCGTCATCTCTTCAGCCCTTACGTCGTCGAGGCCGCGCCACTTGAAGACCTTTACGAAGTACTCCTGGATCGCACCCCATGACGCGCGGATCGCTTCGTACGCGTCGGTCTCCTGTGCCCACAGGCCGCGCCCAAGACGGGTGGGCACGTTCGTCACCTTGCGGTCGAACGCGTCTCCGAGGCTATGTGCGACATCGGTCGAGACCACGAGGGTCCGTAGACCACGTTCCGCGCACAGAAGCGCGGTCGCGGCCGCGACGCTCGTCTTACCGACGCCACCCTTCCCGGTGTAGACCACGACTCGCGTCTTCATTCCGCGCCCACCAGGCTTCGCGCGCCAAGGAACGCCTTCAGCCCGACGAGTCCGTCGCGCATCATCACCCGGTGGTTGGCCTCGAATGCCAGCCGCGCAAACGGCGCGAGAAGGTTCAGCAGATCGATTTGCGTCTCGACGCGCTCCTCGAAATACGCGACGGTGCCATGGCGGCCAGGGTCGATCTGCCAGCGGATGCGACCGACGATGTCGCCGTCGACCTCACCCTGCAGAACACCGCGCCCGCGATCGGCGATCTCCGCCGTGAGTAGATAGGCGATGTCGTAAGGAAGGAACGAGCGGACCAGCGTCCAATGCCTCCGGTCATCGACCTTCCGGACCTCGCGGAACTGGGGCCACCACAGCGGGTAGTCGGCAGGCTGGGACAGCACGTCGTAAACGTCTGCCGGGGGCGAAGTTACATGCCACGTGCTCCGGAAGCGGTAGCGCGCGACCGGTACAGCCATCGCGGCGGGAATGTACCTCGCTACGCATTCGAGCGGTCGCTGTTTTCATTGACAAACCAGGCCGGCCTCCCCAATCTGCCCTTCGGGGGAAGGCGTATGAACATCGACGCCTGGATCGGGCGGGTCGGCCGCCGGCCCTGGCCGCACGGTTGACGACCTCCGCCTGCCCCAGCTGCGGTGCCCTTGTGGACCTCGAGGCGCGCTACTGCCAAAGCTGTGGCTCCGCCCTACGGCGGCCGGAGCCCTCCGGGCCGTCGCTCCAGGTCGGGACCGACGGGCGCGCGCGGACCGACGACGAGCGCCGTGTCATCACCGTCATCTTCGCCGACCTGACGGGGTCGACGGCGCTCGGCGAGCGTCTGGATCCAGAGGACATGCGTCGCGTCCTCGAGCGTTTCTTCGACATGCTCGCGCGTGAGGTCTTGAAGCTTGACGGCACGGTGGACAAATACGTCGGCGACGAGATCATGGCGGTCTTCGGCGCTCCCATTGCGCACGAAGATGATGCGGTGCGCGCCGTCCGGGCTGCCGTCGCGATGCAGCACGCCATGGCGGCGCTGAACCAATCTCTGGAAACACAACACGCGGCAGAGCTCGCCCTGAGGATCGGCATCAATACCGGCGAGGTCGTCGCCGGCGTTCTCTCCGGCCAGGTCCAGGGCGCCTACACCGTCGTCGGGGACACCGTGAACACAGCGAAGCGTCTCCAGAGTGCGGCGCAACCCGGCGACATCATCGTCGGCGAGCGCACACGTCAAGCCACCGCGCGCTTCTTCGATTACGAGCCCGCCGGCGCGGTCGTGGCAAAGGGAAAGGCAGCACCGCTGCGAACCTATCGCTTCCTTCGCGCCGCCGACCCCTTGGCGTCAAACGCCGCCGGACCTGGCGTGCTCGTAGGACGCTCACGCGAGCGAGAAGCGGTTGTCGCCGCAGTCCAACGCGTGAATCGCGGCGGCGGCGGCGTCGTCGGGATCGTCGGCGAGCCGGGCATCGGCAAGACGCGCTTGCTCGCTGAAGCGCGCGAAGCCGCGCACAACGCCGATCTCGCATGGCTCCAGGGACAGGGCTCGTCCAACGGGCAAGCACTGAGCTATCTGCCCTTTCGCGAGATGCTTCGCGCCTTCGCCGGCATCGATCAAGTGGACGCCGACGACGTGAAGTGGTCGAAGCTCGAGCGGTGCGTCGGTACCGTCCTACCCGCGACCTCCGACGAGATCATGCCGTACCTCGGCGCGATGTTGGCGCTCCAGCTTCCCGAAGACGCCGCGCACCGGGTCGCCGGGCTTGATGGCGACGCGATAGGTCGTCAGGTGCTCAGGTCGATGTACCTGCTATTCGAAGGCATCGCCAAGACGGGGCCGACGGTGGTCGCCTTCGAAGACTGTCAATGGATGGATCGATCGACCGAGCAGCTCCTCGCGCACCTTCTGCCGCTTTCGGACAGGCTGCTCTTCATTTGGACGGGTCGGCCCGAGCGCGACACGCCGGTGGAACGCACCGTCCGATCGTGTGAGGAGATCGCTGGCGCTCGTTTCACGCAGATCTCCCTCGCGCCGCTGACGCCCGACGACAGCGTGGCGCTGTGCTGCGATCTCCTCGGGATGACCGCGCTGCCTTCTGGACTGCGTGACGCGGTCGTACGCCGGGCCGAGGGCAATCCGTTCTTTGCACAGGAGATCTTGCGCGCCCTCCGCGACACCGACGTCCTGACGCGCGACGAGGCGAAGGGCGAATGGGTGCTCTCTGGAGGGCACGATCCGACGGCGCTTCCCACGACGATCCAAGGGATCATTGCGGCGCGCATCGATCGACTGTCCGAGGACTCGCGTGAAGTCGCCCGGGTCGCGTCCGTGATCGGCCGGACCTTCTCTTACCGACTCCTTGTCACGGTCAGCGGATCGCGGGACGTCGCGGCGGGTCTCGCGGAGCTCGAACGCCAATCGATCGTGAGGGAGCGTCGCGGCGGGGAGCGGACGTACGGTTTCGCGCACGCGTTGGTACAGGAGACGGTCTATGCCGGTCTGCTGGTCCGACGCCGGCGGGAGCTGCACGCACGGGTCGCCGCGGGGATAGAGCTCCTCCTCGACAAGCAGATCGAGGAGTACTACGGCGTCCTCGCGTATCACTACGCACAGGCCGAGAACTGGCCGAAGGCGCAGGAGTATCTCTTCAGGGTCGGCGACCAGGCGCTCCGCATCGCGGCGGACGCTGAGGCCATCGATCACTATGAGCGCGCCCTCGAGGCGTACGCGCGGGCGTTCGGCGATCGCTGGGATCCATTCGAGCGCGCAGCGGTGGAGCGGAAGATCGGCGAGTCCCGCTACCGACTCGGTGAGTTCGAACGCGCCACGCGCCATCTCGATCGCGCGCTCCAGCTGCTTCGGTTCGGTCGGCCGGGCACGCGCACCGGCGTGCGTCTCGCGATCGCCGGCGAGCTGGTTCGACAGACGATCCATCGGATCGTGCCCGGAACCTGGCTCTACAGAACGCCGCCGCCCCCCGCTGTGAGCGAGGCCGTCCTGCAAACGCTGTGGTTCCACCAATTCATCGACTTCTCGAGCGACTTGGAGCGTCTTCTGTATGACATCCTGAGAGCGCTCAACATCGCCGAGCGAGCCGGCCCGTCACACCGCACGCTTCGCTCCTACTTCGGGATGTCGGTGATGTGCCACAACATCGGGCTAGCCGGAATGGGTCGGCGCTACGCGGACATGTCCGAGGCGATGGCCGGACGGGTCGGTGGCACGCTCGCGAAGGCGATCGCGCACGCAAGCCTCGGTCTCGACGGATACGCCGTCGGCGACTGGGATCGGGCGGCGCATGAGCTCGCGGCCTCCGCCGACGGCTACCTCGCATCCGGGGATCTCGAGCCGTGGGCGCCCATCAATGCCTATCGCACCATCGTGCTCGTCGCGCGTGGGCGCCTCGCGGAATCCCTGCAGATCGCCGACGCCGTCGAGCAGACCGGCCGCGCCGCGCGCGACCGTCGCATGGAGACGCTCGGCGCGCATATACGAGGACACGTCCTCTCTTGGGCCGGACGAGAACGCGATGCCGTCACCGAATATGAGCGTGCGATCGCCAGCTACCGCGTGATCCCCGACCATCACCTGTGGCTGAGCGCGACCGGAACGCTCGCGAAGGCTTATCTGCGGTTGGATGAATCTGATGCCGCCCGCGGACCGATCGAGGAAGGCGTCCGGCTGGCGCGCGACCACCGCCTTCGCGGTTGGCACATGACTCCGCTGCTCACGGCGCGATCGGAGCTGCTGCTGCGCGACGCTGCTTTGAAGCAGCAGGGTCGCGCGTCGCAGCTCGCCGACGCCGACGCGGCCTGCGGGCACCTTCGCGGCCAGGGCCGCCTTCACTACGAGGCCGTCCCAGCCATTCACCGCCAGCGCGGTTCCCTCGAGTGGCTCCGCGGAAGACCGGAACGCGCATGGGCGGCATGGCGGCGGAGTCTCGACGCCGCCGATCATGTTGGTGCGATCACCGACCGGCTGGAGACCCACGAGGCGATCGCTCGCTACACGGCCTCGGCGGCCGATCGCGACGAGGCAGAGTCGATCGCGGCTCGACTGCGGGCCGGCGTTCCGGCGGCCGCCGCGTGAGCCGCGCGTTCACGCTGCGCGCGCACCTCGAGCATCTCGCCATCCTCACCTGGCCGGCCGAGCGCGAGAAGATCGCCGCCATGCTGCCCGCGCCACTCGTGCCCCAAACGATCGACCGGGCGCGGCGCTGGGGGCTCGTGTCGATGGCGATCATGCGCGACACCACGTTCGGCGCGACCTACGCCCAGCTCAACGAGCGGACATATGTGATGCTCCCCGATGGAACGGGAAAGGGCGCGTTCTTCTGGCGTAGCCTGGCCGCGACGCCACAGGCCGTGCTCGTCCGCTCGCTCGTCGGCGCACCCGAGTTCGTGGCCGACCTCAGCCTCGACGTCGCCGGTGGTGACTACATGTTCAAACGCGAGGGTCGCATCGTCGCGCACCTCGACCTCCGTCGCGGCGGCCCGACCCCGGCGCGCTACGCCGGCCTCGATGTCGCCCGGGCGCAGCGGCTTTCGGCGCGACCGATGATCGGATACACGCTGAACTGGGGACGGCTCTGCGCGACGCGGGTCGTCCACAGCAAGATGCGCCCGCGGCGCGTCGCGACGGTCCGCGTCGAGCCGACGTTCATGATCCCGGCGGCAGCGCTCGAGGAAGGGTCGTTCGGCACACCGCTCGTCGCGCTGTATCAGCGCGAGACGCCGTTCTGGATCGACGTGCCGCCTCGGCCGATCGCCGGCGGCGGATATCTCGGTATCTGGTCGAGTCTCTTCCGGCGCTGGCGTCCGGACTAGCCAAAGTTCGACAGGAGCGACCGGGGGATCTGATACGGCTTCACGGGCATCTTGAGGACGGTGACGCCGGCGTGGCCGAGAACGGCCGCGCCCAGAGCATCGATGAGCCCGGAGTCAGCACCCGCAACGAGCTGCGCGAACGTGCCGGCCTGCGGCAGCCGCACTAGGTCACAGACGAAGTCGCCGACGAGGTGGCGCATCAGAGCGACCATCCGCCGACGCAGAAACGCTCGCAGACCAGACGGAATGCCCTTCCACGTCGTGTAGAAATCCAGCAAGGCTCGCGCCATCTTCGCGCCGTCGTCACAGTCCAGTACGCAGTCCTTCGTCTGCTGCCGGCGTTTGATCGCGCAGAACAGCTGCGCCGCCTCGTCGACCGTCCGCGGACGCAGCGGCGCTTCGACACCGAGCATCTCGCCGATCACGTCCCAGAGGTAGCGGTAGTCCTCGGCCTCATCGGGTGTGACGGGCGAACCAATCTTCGGCAGATCGCGCGTTATCACGCGCGAGAACCCCAGCATCATCCCGAGCAGGTCCTCGCCGTTGATCGGCAGGCCGTACGTGTTCGTGTCCCAGGGCTGCGGCTTCGGCAGACGCGGCACCTTCCTCTTCTCGTCGTTGAGGATCAGCCACCGGATCCCGCCGTGCATGAGCCGGATCCGCCGGATCGCGTCGAGCGCCCTTCCTTTACTTGGATCGAAACCGTCGGGCTCGCAGACATACATGACGAACTGCCATGACTCCGCAAGCCTGCGGTTGGCGTGCTTCGAAAGCTGCCCGGTCTGACATAGGACATGCACGCCCTTCCACGAGGCGTACGCCTCGAGGAGCGAGCTCGTGCCGAGGATCATCGTGATCTTGAAGAGCTGCGACTTGAAGAACTTCCCCGCGTTCCTCAGTTTCGGACGATCGACACCGATCGGGATCTTTATCGTTGCCGCCCAGCTTTTGAGCTCTGTCTCGTACTTTTCACCCTTGAAGTGAGTGAGGTCCAGATAGCGCGTCCGCGCGAGCTTCTTATAGAAGGCCTGCACACGGCCGTAGTCCTCCTGCGGCAACAGCCCTCCGTCCGTCGCGATCCAGTGGATGAGCTCTCCCGTTTCGGGATTTGGATCCTCGCGCAGCCGCAGCTTGTCGAGCTCCATGTCGAGATCCAGGGCGTCGAAGCGTGTTGCCACGGCCTGGCAGTCATTCGCGGCCGGGCCATCCAAACACGGGAACGTCGAACGGACCATCGCGAGCGTGAAATCGACGGCCGCGAACGCCGCGGCGACGGCCGCGTCGCTCAGGGCTTGACCATGTCGTCGTACATGTCGGGGCGACGATCGCGATAGAACTGCCAGGTGTTGCGCACTTCGCGCACGAGATCCATGTTCAGATCCGCGACCAGGAGCTGCTCCTCCTTCTCCGAGGCCTGCGCGATGATCTTCCCGCGCGGGTCCGCGAAATAGGACGAGCCGTAGTAGTCGTTCGGTCCGAACTCCTTCTCCTGCCCGACGCGGTTGATCGTGCCGACCCAGTAACCGTTCGCGATCGCGTGCGCGGTCTGTTCGATGAACCACAGATGCATCGAAAGTCCGCGCGAGGTCGCGGAGGGGATGAACACGAGCTCCGCGCCGTGCAGACCCAGCATGCGTGCGCCCTCGGGGAAGTGGCGGTCGTAGCAGATGTACACGCCGACCTTGCCGACCGCGGTGTCGAACACCGGGTAGCCCATGTTCCCGGGACGGAAGTAGAACTTCTCCCAGAACCCATTCACGTGTGGGATGTGGGTCTTCCGATATTTGCCGAGGTACTTGCCGTCGGCATCGATGACGGCGGCGGTGTTGTAGTACACGCCGACCTGGTCCTCTTCGTACATCGGGACGATCAGCACGATCGAGTGCTTCTTCGCGAGCTCCTGCATGAGCTTCGTTGTCGGCCCGTCGGGGATCTTCTCCGTATACGAGTAGTGCTTGACGTCCTGCACCTGACAGAAGTACGGCCCGTAGAAGAGCTCCTGGAGGCACATCACCTGCGCGCCATGCTGCGCGGCTTGCTCGATGTACTTCGCGTGTTTGGCGACCATCGAGTCCTTGTCGCCGGTCCAGGCGCACTGGACGAGCGCCGCCTTCACGGTGGTCATCTCGCCCTCCCCTTTCGAACTTTGGCTTGGCCGCGATGCTAGTGGAGAGCACAATGACGCCGGCTGGCGCGCCTCGCGCGCAGCCGGCGCGGGAGGGTGTACGTGAGACGTCTAGCGATCGCCTTAGCGGCATTTGGGCTGGTTATCGCTGCTTGTGGTCAACCGGCGCCGGGCGCTGGGACATCGGCCGCCCCGAGCGCGACCGTCGCCGCGACCGCGTCGCCGACACGTGGTGGGACAGCGATCGTCGCGATCTGGCAGTTTCCCGCGACGCTGGCCGCGCACTACGCGAACCAAACCGTAACGACGATCGTCGACAACGGCGTGCTCGAGGGGCTTGCCGCGACAGCGACCGATGGCCAGTACTACCCGACGCTCGCAACGGAGATCCCGACGCTCGCCAACGGCGCCGCGAAGGTCAGCACCGACGGAAAAAAGCTAGACGTCACCTGGAAGCTCAAGTCTGGCGTCAAATGGTCCGACGGCGAGCCACTCACAAGTGCGGATATCAAGTACACCTGGGAGATCTGGATGAAGGACCCCAAGGTGAACAACCGCACGGGGTTCAGCGAGATCGAGTCGATCGATCTTCCTGACGACGCCACTGCGGTCGTGCATTACAAGTCGGTGTATGCCGCGTACCCGCTCAACTTCTTCTGGCTCATGCCGAAACACCTCCTCGAGAAAGAAGCGGACATCAGCAAGACCGACTACGTACGCCGTCCGCTCGGCACCGGCCCATTCAAGGTCACCGAGTTCAAGACCGACGAATCGATCACCCTCGAGAAGAATCCCAACTACCGCGACGCGGGCAAGCCGTACCTGGACAAGGTCATCTTCAAGAGCGTCCCGTCTAGCCAGGTCGGTCTCGCCCAGCTGAAGGCCGGCGAGGTCCACGCGATGTGGAACCTCACCGAGGCTCAGACGCCCGACGTCGAGAAGGAGAGCACGCTCGCGCTCCTCGTCGTGCAGGGACCGACGGTCGAGCGCATCGAGCTCAACACCGCGCAGAACAAGGAGTACACGGACCCGAACAGCACCCACCCGGTGCTCGGCGACATCGCAATGCGCAAGGCGCTCCTCTACGCGACGCCCAAGCAGCAGATCATCGACAAGCTGCTCTTCGGGAAGGCGAAGCCTGGGAGCTCGCCCGTGTCGCAGGGCTGGGCGGCCTACAAAGAGCCGCAGGAGGGCTACGACCCAAAGAAGGCGAACGACGTGCTTGACGCGGCCGGCTGGACGAAGGGCAGCGACGGCATCCGCACCAAGGGCGGCGTCCGTGCCTCCCTCACGTATGCCACCACGACCGGCGACCAACTCCGCGAACGTGTCCAGCAGGTCCTCGTCGAGGAGTGGAAGGCGATCGGCGTAGAGGTGAAGATCCAGAATCAACCATCGAGCGTGCTCCTCGCGGGGTCGTGCACGGGCAAGGATCCGCGCAAGCTGGGTACGTTCGATCTACTGATGTACGCGTCGACTCCCGAGATCGACCCGCACTCGACGATCCTGCCGCGCTACCACTCGAAGCAGATCCCGACACAGGCCGACTGCTCGGGGCAGAACTACACCCGCTTTAAGAACCCGGAAGCGGACAAGGCGATCGAAGAGGCCGGCGGGACGCTCGATGCCGAGAAGCGCAAGGCGGCGTACGCCAAAGTGATGAAGGCGCTCAACGACGCCTACGTGATCATCTGGATGTACGACCGCGCCAACATCGACGCTCGCGTGACTGGCTTGCAGGGTTGGCAGGGCAACACGTGGCAGCGATTTACCTGGAATGTCCAGGATTGGTGGCTGAAGAAATAGCCCGGAGTAGATAGGAGGGCGGCGGCGCTGTGGGGAGATATGTCCTGCGCCGGCTCCTGCAGGCGCTGCCGCTCCTCTTTGCGATCAGCGTCGCCTCGTTCGCGATCCTCAAGGCGACGCCCGGCGGTCCGCTGGCCGCATACGAGGGCAATCCGTCGTTCACCGAGGAGGACCGGCTACGCCTCGAGCATGCGTTCGGCCTTGATCGCCCGCTCCCGGTCCAGTACCTGAGCTGGCTCGGAAGCTTCCTCACGGGGGACTGGGGCTACGGCTTCGCGAGCCACCAGCCGGTGCTGACGCTCATCGGTGAGCGGCTGCCGAACACGCTCACGCTCATGGCCACGGTCTTCGTCGTCGTACTTCTGCTCGCGATCCCGATCGGTGTGACGACCGCACTTCGCCAGTACTCGGTGTTCGACCACGTCGTCACCGGAACGACGTTCGCGTTCCTCTCGACGCCGACGTTCTGGCTCGGGCTGCTTCTCATCATCGTTTTCGGGTTGCAGCTGCGCTGGCTGCCGCTCGGCGGGGTCCAAACACCCGGCGCGGAGTTCGACATCGGAGACCGCCTGAGACATCTGATCCTCCCGGTCGCGACGATCTCCCTCGTCCAGGTCGGCTCACACGTGCGCTTCCTGCGCGCGTCCATGCTCGAGACGATCGGCCAGGACTACATGCGCACCGCTCGCGCCAAAGGTCTGGCCGAGCGCGTCGTCGTGCTGCGGCATGCGCTCAAGAACGCTGCGATCCCGTTGGTCACCGTCGTCGCGCTGGACATCCCCGAGCTCTTCGTCGGCGCACTCGTGACCGAGCAGATCTTCGGTTGGCCCGGCATGGGCCGGCTGTTCCTCGACGCGGCCTTCCGTTCCGACTATCCGGTGCTGCAAGGGATCCTCGCGGTGTCGAGCACGCTCATCGTTCTCTCGAACTTGCTCGCGGACGTCGCCTACGGCTATCTGGATCCGCGGATCAGGTACTCCTGATGGCGACCAAGTCCGTCGCGGTACCGGTCGGCATCGAGCTCCGCACCGCCCAGCGCAGCCAGTGGACCATGGCGCTCGAGCGCTTCCGGGCGCACCGGCCCGCGGTGCTCGGGGTCTTCGTGCTAGCGACGCTCGCGCTCCTGTCCGCCGCCGCACCCGTGGTGTCCCCATACGACCCCGACAAGACCGCGCTCCTCCTCATCTATGAGCCGCCGTCGGTCTCGCATCCTTTCGGCACGGACGATCTCGGGCGCGATCTGGCGACGCGGATCCTCTACGGCGGTCGCGTGTCGTTATCGGTAGGTCTGCTCGCAGTGACCGTCGCAGTCTCGATCGGCACACTCGTCGGGGTCATCGCGGGCTACTACGGCCGCTGGATCGACAGCCTCCTTATGCGCTTCGTCGACATGATGTACTCGTTCCCCCGCCTCTTCCTGCTCATCCTGTTCGGTGTGTTCTTCAAAGGGATGACCATCGGCGTGATCGTGCTCGTGCTCGGCCTGCTTTCGTGGATGACCACATCGCGGCTCGTGCGGGCGAGCTTCCTGTCGCTCAAGAATCGGGAGTTCGTCGAGGCCGCGCGCTGCATCGGCGCGAGCGACCGTCGGATCATCGTGCGGCACATCCTCCCGAATTCCATCGCTCCGATCATCGTCGCGGCCACGCTCGGCGTGGCGGCCGCGATCATCGCCGAGAGCACGCTTTCGTTCCTCGGCCTCGGCATCCAGCCGCCGACCTCCTCGTGGGGCAACATGCTCAACCACGCGACGACCGATATGGACAAGGCGCCGTGGATCGCGATCTTCCCCGGGCTCTTCATCTTCCTCGCCGTCGTCTCGATCAACTTCATCGGCGACGGCCTGCGCGACGCCCTCGACCCCCGTCACGTCGTCCGTCGGGCCTGAGTCGCGGCCGCCGCGCACACGGAACGCATACTTCCGTCGTGCCCGACACGCTCGACCGCTATCTCGAGCAGCACGCCGACCGCTTCACCTCCGAGCTGCGCGAGCTCTGCGCGATCCCGTCGGAGGCGACCGACCATGGCGCGCTCGACGCGGCGGCACGGTGGTGCGGCGAACGTTTGGTCTCGGCCGGCGCGGAGTCGCACGAGCTCCGCGTCGAGGGGGCGCCCGCGCTCGTCGTCGGTGACGTGGGCGTGGGCAAGCGGACGCTGATCTGCGTGCAGCATTACGACGTCCAGCCGGCGGTGCCGCTGGATCTCTGGCGCAGTCCGCCGTACGACCCCGCGGTGCGCGACGGCGCGGTCTTCGCGCGCGGTGTCGACGACAACAAGGGGCACCTGCTCCTGCGCATCCAGGCCGTCGAGGCGTATCGCGCGACGAGCGGCGACCTCCCGCTGCACGTGCGCTTCCTGATAGAAGGAGAGGAGGAGAGTGGCAGCTCGAACCTCGCGCGCCTCCTCGCGCTTGACGCGACTCTGACCGACGGCGACGGCGCGCTCAAGGAAGGCGGCGCGATCGACGCGGCCGGACGTCCGCAGCTGCTCCTTGGCGGCAAGGGCATCCTCTACGTCGAGCTGCGGGTGCGCACGATGGCGCGCGATGCGCACTCGGGCGCCGCGACGCATCTGCCTAACGCCGCGTGGCGTCTCGTCGCCGCCCTCGACACGCTCGTCGACCGTAGCGGACGCATCCTCATCGACGGCTTCTACGACGACGTGCGAAGGCCGACCGAGGCGGAGCGAGCCCATCTGGAGTCTCTCCCGTTCGAGGCCGACATGATCAAGCGCCTCTACGAGATCGATTTGTTCGCCTGGGGCCGCTCCGACGTCGAGGCGCGCCTCGCGTCGGTGTACGAGCCGACCTGCAACATCTGCGGCCTGGTCTCGGGCTTCACCGACGTGGGCACGAAGACGGTGATCCCATCCGAGGCGATGGTGAAGATCGACTTCCGTCTCGTCCCCGAGCAGGATCCGGCGCGGATCGGGACGCTGCTGCGTGCGCATCTCGATCGCCGGGGCTTCAGCGACGTGGAGCTCAGCGCGAAGGAAGGTACGCGGCCGTATCGCGGTCGCATCGACGATCCGCTCGTGCGCGCGGCGCAGGCCGTCGCCGAAGAGGAGATCGGGAAGCCGGCGCTGCTGATCCCGTCCTCCGGTGGCACGTCGCCGATGTGGCAGGTCTGCGGTAAGCGATCGCTGGCGAACGTCACCCTCGGAATGGGCCATCCCGGATCCGGCGCGCACGCGCCGAACGAGAACATCCTGCTGGCGAACTACTGGAAGGCGCTGCGTGCGACCGTCGCCCTGTTCCGCCGCTACGCCGATCAGGCCTGAGCGTGGAAGGCACCATCGAGATCCGAGCCCTGCGGTGCCGCGGGCGACAGGGGACGACGGCGGACGAGCGCGCGCATGAGCAGGAGTACTTCGTCGACGTCGTGGTCCGGACCGATCTCGCCGACGCCGTCCGCAGCGACGATCTGGCGTCGGCGCTCGACATCAGCTCTCTCGCGAAAGTCGTGCGCGAGACCGTCGCCGAACGACCGCGCGCACTCGTCGAGCGCATCACCTTTGACGTCGCGCGCGGCGTCCTCGGACGCTTTCCCGCGGTGAGCGAAGCGCGCGTGCGTGTGCTGAAACCAGAGCCGGAAGGCCTCGGGGCGGAGGCCGAGGCCGTGGAGCTCGTGCTGCGCCGATGATCCTCGCCGTACTCTCTGCGCTGTGACGACGGCGGTCGCGGCCAAGGCCCAGGTACGGACCGCGATGAACCCGCGCCGTTATCTCGGGGACGCCTGGCGGCGCCCGATCTCGCGGGCCGTGGTGAAAGCGCTCCTAACGATCTGGGTGACCACGACTTTCACGTTCATCCTCATCCGTCTGATGCCAGGGAGCCCGGTCGAGCTGAAGATCGACGAGCTGATCCAGACCTCCAACGGATCGCTCAGCTACGAAGACGCGAAGGCGATCGCGTCGGGCCTCTTCGCGATCAATCTCAACGCGCCGCTCCACGAGCAGTACCTGTCGTTCATCTGGAATCTTCTGCACCTCGATCTCGGTAACTCGTTCCTCTCGTCGGGAACGGGAGTGACCTCGATCATCCTCGCGGTGCTGCCCTGGACCTTGTTCTCGGTGGGCACCGGATTGCTGCTCAGCTTCATCGTCGGGATCGGGCTCGGGTTGCTCGCCGCGTACCGGCGCGACTCGCTCCTCGACCGCGTCGTGTCAACGGGCGGATCGCTCATCAGCTCGATCCCGAACTACCTGCTCGCGCTGCTGATGATCCTGTTCCTCGGCGTGCAGTGGCACCTCGTCAACTTCACGTCGATGCGCGGCGCGTACACGTCCGGTATGCAGCCCGGTTTCAGCCTGGCCTTCATCGGCGACATCTTCTATCACGCGTCGCTGCCGATCACGATCTACTTCCTCACGCAGATCGGGCACTGGGTCTTATCGATGCGCAGCGCGACGCTGTCGGCACTCGAAGAGGACTACGTCACCGCCGCGCGCGCCCGTGGTCTCTCCGACGGCCGCATCCGCACCGCCTACGTCGGACGCAACGCGGTGCTACCACTCGTCACGCAGCTCGCGATCAGCGTTGGCCTCGTCGTCGGCGGTGCCGCGGTCATCGAGACGATCTTCGCCTACCAGGGCGTCGGCCTTCGCCTGCTCGCGGCCGTGTATCAGCGCGACTATCCGGTGATCCAGGGGATCGTCATGTTGACGACGATCGCGGTCGTCGTGGCGAACCTCGCCGCGGATCTCCTGTACTCGAAGCTCGATCCGCGGATCGGTCGCGCGGGCGGCGCTTCCGGATGACGACCGCGATCGTCGACCGTCCGACCTTGGGGCAGCGCCTCGTGGGTCCGTGGCGCGCCACCGTCGAGTTCCTCCGCCTGCTTTCCCGGCGACCGGTCGGTCTGGTCGGCTTCGTCGGGATCGTGTTCTTCCTGCTGCTCGCCTTCGTCGCGCCGCTGTTCGTGCCGTTCCAGAACGACCCGAGCCTCGTGGACATCTACCTAACTCCCTCGCAGGCGCATCCACTTGGGACCGACTTCCAGGGTAAGGACGTCCTCAACCAGATCGTGTTCGGCGGTCGCGACATCCTCACGGTCGCCCTGCTCGCCGCGCTCGTATCCACCGTCATCGCGATCACCTTCGGATCGATCGCGGCCATCGTCGGCGGACGGCTTGATTCGACGATCCTCGCCATCACGGACGTGGTGCTCACGCTGCCGAAGCTGATCCTGCTCATCGCCGTCGCGGCGATCCTGCGACCGACCAGCTTCGTCTTTCTCGCGGTGATCCTCGGACTCATCCAGTGGTCGAGTCTGCTGCGTCAGATCCGCGCTCAGGTCCTCTCGCTGAAGGAGCGCGACTACGTCGAGGCCGCGCGGTCCCTGGACCTGGGGCTCTTTCACATCGTCTTCCGCGAGATCCTGCCGACGATGCGCAGCTACATCGCCATCCACTTCATCTTTGCGATGACCGAAGCGATGTATGCCCAGGTCTTCATCGTCTTCCTCGGCCTGGTGCCGGTCTCGGGATCGAACTGGGGCATCATGTTGTACTTCGCGCAGGGCCAGGGCGCGCTCTTCTTCCGCGACAGCATCTGGTACATCCTCAGCCCGATCCTCGCGATCACGCTGGTGCAGCTGTCGCTCGTCTCGTTCGCGTCGGCGCTCGAGGACATCTTCAACCCGCGGCTTCGCGGCTCGGCCTGACGCGCATGCCGGTCCTCTCGGTCCGCGGTCTTTCCATCGACTACATCACCCGCAAGGGCCCGGTGCATGCCGTGCGGGACGTCTCGTTCGAGCTCGAGAAGAGCGAGACGCTGGCGATCATCGGCGAGAGCGGCTCGGGGAAGACCACGCTCGCGGTCGGACTCATCCGCCTCTCGCCACGCGGCACCAAGGTCACGAGCGGAGAGATCCTCTACACGAAGAGCGGGCTGACGACCGATGTCCGAACGCTCGACGACGAGGACCTCCGCGAGTACCGCTGGGCCGAGGCCGCGATGGTGTTCCAGGCGGCCCTCAACTCCTTCAATCCCGTGATCACGATCTGGGAGCAGTTCAACGACACCGCGCGCGCGCACGGGATGAAGGATCACCGCCGTGTCCGCGACCGCGCCGACGAGCTGCTCGACCTGGTGCACCTCGACGCGAAGCGTGTACTTCCGGCGTTCCCCCACGAGTTGTCCGGCGGCATGAAGCAGCGCGTCCTCATCGCGCTCGCCCTGATGCTCGAGCCACAGCTGGTCATCCTCGACGAGCCGACGACCGCGCTGGACATCCTCACGCAGCGCTCGATCATCGATCTGCTGAAACAGCTGCGCGAGCGGCTCGGCTTCTCGATGATCTTCATCTCGCACGATCTCACGATCGCGGCGGAGCTGGCCGACCGCATGATCACGATGTACGCCGGGCGCGTCGTCGAAGAGGCGAACGTCGACGACATGTTCTACCGGCCGCGTCATCCGTACTCGGTGGGCCTGCTGCGGGCGGTGCCGCGCGTCTCGGGCGCCCTGGGCAGCGTCGCCTCCATCCCCGGCTCGCCGCCCGACCTCATGCGTCTCCCGAAGGGGTGCTCGTATGCCCCGCGCTGCCCGTACGCGATCGACGAATGTCGCGCGGCCGATCCGCCGCTCGTCGCCGTCGACACCGTGCGGCACCAGGCCGCCTGCATCCGTTGGAAGCACGTCGCCGAAGTGCTCGGCTCGAACGCCGAGGTCCCGGTCGCGGAGAAGCTCGCTTGACCCCGCTCATCGAGCTCGACCACGTCAGCCGAACGTTCGCGACCCCGGCCGGAGCCATCACGGCGGTAGACGCGGTGTCGCTCGCGCTCGGGCAGGGGGAGGCGATGTGTCTGGTCGGAGAGAGCGGATGCGGTAAGACGACGACGGGTCGGCTGCTGACCGGTCTCCTGCGCCCGACGGGCGGCCGGCTGCTGTACGAAGGCAAAGACGTCTGGCTGACGAAGGGCGCGGACCTCGCGCGCTTTCGCCGCGCGGTCCAGCTGGTGCACCAGGATCCCTACGCATCGCTGAATCCGACGCGCACCGTTTTCCAGACACTGTCGGCTCCGCTGTACCGTCACAAGAAGGCGAGCTCATCACGGCAGGCGCTCGGCGCCGTGAACGAGCTGCTGAAGCGCGTCGACCTGACGCCGCCCGAGAACTTCGTCACGAAGTATCCGCATCAGCTGTCGGGTGGCCAGCGTCAGCGGGTCGCGATCGCGCGCGCGCTCACGGTCGACCCGAAGGTCATCGTCGCGGACGAGGCGGTCTCGATGGTCGATGTCTCGATCCGCATCAGTCTGCTGAACCTGCTGCTTGCGCTCGCCAGGGAGTTCGGCGTCACGATCGTGCTCATCACGCACGACCTCGCGGTCGCGCGCTACTTCGCGCGGCGCGGTCGCATCGGCGTGATGTACCTGGGTCGTGTGGTCGAGCTCGCGGACACCGAAGCGCTCGTGACCGATCCCGCGCATCCGTACTCGGCCGCGCTCATCGCGGCGATCCCGGAGGCCGATCCGGACATCACGCGCTCCAAGAGGCGCGTCGAGCTGCGCAGCGCGGAGATCCCGAGCCTGCTCTCACTCCCACCGGGATGCACGTTCCATCCGCGCTGCCCGCTGTCGGAGGCCGGCCTCTGCGACGTGAAGATCCCCGAGCTCCTTCCGATACCAGGTGCGCGCGAGGTGGCCTGCCACGTTGCCGTCCGCGAACGTACCGGCGAGCGAGCCGCGGTAACGGCCTAGGTGGATCCGAGCCTCCTCCAGGGCGCGTTCCGGCTCGGGTTCGTGATCCTCGCGCTCTCGCTGCTGGTACTTCCTTTCGAAGACCGCGCGTCGGCCGAGTTCGTCGCCACCGTGCTCTCCGCCGTGATCGGCTTCGTGTTCATCGGGATCGTTACCGTCCTCGCGCGATCATCGCTGCCGCCACCGCCACGCTCGAAGACGCGCACGTCAGTCGACAAAGGCACCGCTAAGGGCTACAACGAGCCGGATTCGCGTTCGGGAGGGAACTAATGACCGATTCGAACCTGAGATACGCGCCGACCCGGCGCCGCCTGCTTCGCGACGCCACGTTCACCAGCCTCGGACTTATCGCCGCGGCGTGCACGCCGGCGCCGAGCGGCACGCCGAGCGCGAGCCCCGGCGGCGGTGCCACCTCCACCAAAGGCGGTGAGTTCCACGGCGGCTGGCCCTACGTGCTCGCGCCACAGGGCCATTGGAACTACTACGCGACCAACGCGATCCTCGGCGGGAGCATCTACACCGACCTCTTCATCTCGTCGCTCGCGGTGTACAACTGGGCTACCGCCAAGTACGACTACTGGGCCGCGGAGTCAGCCAAGCAGAACGGCGACAACTACGAGGTCAAGCTCCGCTCCGGCCTGAAGTGGGACGACGGCAAGCCGTTCACCGCGAAGGACGTGGTGACCACCTACTGGGTCGGCCGCCTGGCAAGCTACGGCATCTGGAACTTCATCGACAAGGTCGAGGCCATCGACGACCTCAACGTCCGCTTCCACTACACGAAGCCGACGAGCCTCGGCGAGCGCCTCATCCTGCGCAACGGGATCAAGCCGGACTCCGTCTTCGGCCCGCTCGCGAAGAAGGCGCAGGACTTCTACACGGGTGGCGGCACGAACTCGACCGATGCCGGCAAGGCGCTCATCAAGGAGATGAACGACTTCCGGCCGACGAACCCGTACTCGATCGGTCCGTACAAGATCGACACCGCGAGCGTGACCGCGGCCCAGCTCACGATGGTCCGCAACACCGGCGGACTCTTCGCCGACAAGGTGAACTTCGACAAGATCGTGATCTACCAGGGCGAGACCGCCGAGATCACGCCGCTCGTCCTCAACGGCGACGTCGACTACGCGACGCACGGCTTCCCGCTCGCCACGGACAAAGCGTTCCAGGACAAGGGCTACCGCATCATCCGCGGTCCGATCTTCACCGGGCCGGCCCTGTACTTCAGCTGGGACAACGCCCCCGAGCTACAGGACAAGCGTCTGCGGCAAGCCATCGCGATGGCCTTCAACCGTGAAGAGGCCGGCAAGATCTTCTACGGGACGTCGGCCCGCGCGCCGAAGTACATGGCGGGCTTCCCGGACAGCCTGGTCCCGAACTGGATCAACTCCGGCGACGTGTCCAAGCTCAACCCCTACGCCTTCGATGTGGCCAAGGCCGACCAGCTCATGAAGGACGCGGGCTACGCCAAGGGCAGCGACGGCATCTACGCCAAGGGTGGTAAGGCGCTTTCGTTCGAGCTGTACTTCCCGAGCGACTTCCAGGACTGGGCCGCGGCGGCCACCTACGCGTCGGACGCGCTGAACAAGTTCGGCATCAAGATCACGCCGCGCGGCGCGATCCGGTCGACGCAGCTGCCGGATATGAACAACGACAAGTTCCAGATCGGACTGAATCCCTGGGGCATCGGCAACCCGCACCCACAGGCTTCTCTGGTGCGGCCATTCCGGGAATTCAACAAGGATGCGACGGGCGGCGGCATGAAATATCCGCTCACGCAGACATACTCGGGCGGTTCGATCAACTTCGACACGATCCTCGACGACGCGATCACCGGATACGACACGTCGAAACAGAAGGACCCGATCACGAAGATCGCCCTCGCGTTCAACGAGCTGCTCCCGATCATCCCGATCTACGAACGGCTCAACAACAACCCCATCAACGACAAGGCCCGCGTCACCGGTTGGAAGCCGGACGGTGACCCGATCTACACGCAGGGCGGCGGCGACAATTTCACCATCGTCATGCTGATGGATGGGACGCTCCGCAAGATCTAGCCCGAGACCGACCTGGTCCGAGAAGGGCGCTCCGAACGGGAGCGCCCTTTTCTATACGCTCGCGGCGTGCCACTGGGCGTGGGCGTCATCGGTGCGGGGTTCGCGGGTGCGATGCACGCGCGCAGCGCGCTCGGTCTCGACGACGTGCGGGTCGTGGCCGTCGCGGCCCTCCCGCTCGATCAAGCCGCCGCGCTCGCGAAGGAATGTGGCGCTCGCGTCGCGACCGCCGAAGAGATCTGCGCCGCTCCCGACGTCGACCTCGTCGTCGTCGCGACGCCGACGCACCTCCATGCGGGGTACGCGATGGCGGCCGCGAAGGCTGGCAAGCACGTGTTCTGCGAAAAGCCGATCGCGCGGACGCGCGAGCAGGCGGAGGCCATGGTGCGCGCGTGCGACGCGGCCGGCGTCACCCTCGCGGTCGGCCACGTCGTGCGCTACTTCCCGGAGTACCAGCGTGCGAAGCAGCTCATCGACGACGGCACCCTCGGCCGTCCCGCGATGGCGACGCTCGTCCGCGGCAACTTCTCGGTCGGCTCCGCACGCGAGTGGTATCTCGACCCCGCCAAGAGCGGCGGCGTCGTCCTCGATCTCATGCTCCACGACCTCGACACCGTTCGCTGGTGGTTCGGCGAGCCCTCGCGCGTGTACGCGCGGCGTTTCACCGGGAGCGCGGGCCTCGAGTACGCGCTCGCGACGATCCGCTACGAGGACCGCCCGATCGTCCACATCGAAGGCAGCTGGGCCGAGCACTCGGGCTTCCGCACCGGATTCGAGCTCCGCGGCGATCGCGGCATGCTCGTGCACGACAGTCGTGCGGCATCGCCGCTGACGGTGCAGTCGCCGGCCGGCCCGGCGAGCCCGGCGATGATGGCCGCGCCGACCTTGAGCGAATCGCCATATCGCCGGCAGCTGCGCGATCTCTTCGCACGGATCCGGCATGGCGAGCGCCCCCTCGTCGACGGCCACGAGGGCCTGCGCTCGCTCGCGCTCGGCCTCGCCGTCATCGAGTCCGCCGACAGCGGCAGGGTCGTCGAGTGGAAGGCACCGGCATGAGCCGCCGGCTGCGCATCGGCCTCATCTCGTTCGCGCACGTGCACGCCGCCGGCCTCGCGAGCACGTTGCGCGCGCACGAAGCGGTCGAGTTCACCGGTATCCACGACGAGGATCCGGCGCGCGGAATGGCCGCCGCGAGCGAGCACGGCGCGAAGTGGCACGAGACGCTCGACAGCCTGCTCGCGGCGAGCGAAGCCGTCGTTATCGCCTCCACGAACGTCGACCATCGCCGCTACGCCGAAGCGGCCGCGGCGCAGGGCGTGCACGTGCTGAGCGAGAAGCCGCTCGCGACCACCGTGGCCGACGGGCGCGCGATGATCGATGCGTGCCGGCTCGCCCCCGTCCAGCTCGGCGTCGCGTTCCCGGTGCGGAGCAGTCCTGCGGTCGTCGCGCTGAAAGAAGCGATCGCCGGCGGCGCGCTCGGCCAGATCCGCGCCGTGCGTGCGACGAATCCGGGCCAGTACCCGGGCCGCTGGTTCGGCGACAAGCACCTCGCCGGCGGCGGCGCGGTCATGGATCACACCGTTCACGCCGCCGACGCGATCCGCTGGCTGGCGGGCGACGAGTTCGCGCGCGTGCAGGCGGAGCTCGGCTCGTTCATCTACGGCCTGGCGGTCGAGGATTGCGGCCTGCTCACCTGCGACCTCGTCAGCGGCGCGTTCGCGTCGATCGACTGCAGCTGGTCGCGACCGCAGACGTTCCCGACCTGGGGCGGCGTGACGCTGCACGTCGTGGGCGAGAAGACAACGGTCGACGTCGACGTGTTCCGGCAGGCTCTCACCCATTACGACGACACCGCGGGCCACACCCGCCTGCTCGGCTGGGGCGACGATCTCACCGCGCGAATGGTCGGAGACTTCGCTCGCGCGATCCTCGCCGGCCGCGACGTTCCGATCAACGGTGAGGACGGGCTCCGGGCGCTCGAGGTCGCGGTCGCGGCGTATCGATCAGCGGAGACGAAGCGGCCGGTCGCGATCGCCGACGTCCGCGCATGACCGCGGACGCACGACCGCTCGGCGACTACCCGGAGATCGCCATCGTCCTCGGCGCGGGCCTGAAGGCTGACGGCAGCCCGACCGATACGACGCGGGCCCGGGCCGACGCGGCCGCCGCGCTCGCGCACCAGCGCGACGTCGCGGTCATCGTGTCCGGCAGTCACGGTGACGGGCCGACGCCCGAGCGCAGCGAGGCGTACTTCATGGCCGAGCACCTCGTGACGAAGGGGATCTCCCGTTCTCGGATCTTCCTCGAAGACGAGTCGCGCGATACCGTCGCGAATGCCGCGCTCGTCGCCGAGCGCTATCTCGCGTCCATCACGCCGCGGCCGCTCGTCATCGTCACGTCGCCGTTTCACATGGCGCGCGCGCTCGCGATCTTCGCCATGGTGCTCGGCCCATCGTGGCCGATCGAAGGTCGTCTCGCCGGGCGCACCGGACAAGACGAAGCGCGCGAGGCGACCGAGACGCTGTATCTCGGCCACGCTCGCGCGCTTCTTGAAGGGATCACCCCGGGCGACATCGCGCGCATCGCTGCGCGCGTGCGGGCCCGGGCCGACTACCCGACGCCGCGCCGACGTTAGGCGGCGAGGCCCATCGCTTTCGCGCTGGCGGCATCGAGAGCCTCGATGCCGACGTCGACCCTCACCTTGTCGCCGACCATGACGCCGTTCTGGATGGGTTGGTTCCATACCAGGCCGAAGTCCTTGCGGTCGATCGTGACGCTCGCGGAAGCACCGAGGTGCTTGCCGCCCCTGCCGTCGACGCCAACACCCTCGAGCTCGACGTCGAAGGTCACGGCGCGGGTCACACCGCGGATCTTCAGGTCACCACTCACGGCATAGCGGTTCTCACCCTTGGGGAAGACCGCCGAGCTGGTGAACACGATCTCGGGGTAGTTCTCCGCATCGAAGAAGTCCGCCGAACGGAGGTGTCCGTCGCGGCGCGCGTCGCCGGTGTCGATCGCGGTCACGTCCGCGCCGATCTCGAAGCTGGCCCGCTCTGGGTTCTCGGGGTCGAGCTCGATCTCCCCGCGCAGCTTGCCAAGCCGCCCGCGGACCGTGCTGACCATCATGTGTTTGACGGAGAACGTCGCCTGTGTGTGTGCTGGGTCGATGTACCAGACCATGTTTATTGCCTCTTCCTGTGGCGCTCGCCGAGCGCCGATTGTTGATGATACAATCAACTCGTTGACCACACAACCTATTCCCGCAACCCGCAACAAGCGGAAGCTGGCGCCGGCAGAGCTCCGCGCCTGGATCGCATTCATGCGCGCCGGGCTGAGGATGACGCGCGCCATGGACCGCGATGCCGAGGCGACCGGCCGCTTGCTCTTCTCCGAGCATCACATCCTCGCGACGTTGAACGAAGGGCCGCCGGAGGGCATCCGGCCGACGGAGCTCGCGGAGCAGACCGGGCTGACGAAGAGCGGTCTCACCAGGGCGCTCGATCGGCTCGAGACGCAGCACCTGATCGAACGGCGCGTGTGCCCGTCCGACGCGCGGGGGCAGCTCATCGTCATGACCGCGCAGGGGCGGCGCGTCCTCAAGCGCGCCGCGCCGGCGCACTTCCGCTCGATCGCTCGTAACTTCGCCGACCACCTGACAGACCGCGAGGTGGATGTGATCACGACCGCGATGGAGCGCGTCGCCGAGGCCACCGTCAGCCGCTGAGCAAGGCCTGGCCGATGTCGCTCCTGACGAACGGTCGGGAGGAACTGATGGACGCGATCGTCCTCGCGGTTTCCCAGGAGAACGCCGACGCGCTCCTCGATGGCAAGCGCAGCACGGATCACCGCGCGCTACCGCCGACGCGACTGCCGGCTCGCGCCTATCTCGCGGTGGTCGGCACCGGTACGGTGGTCGGCGAATGCGTGCTCGGTGAGCGCGCCGGCCGCACCGCCAAAGGCTGGACGTTGCCCGTGACCAAGCCGCGCCGTTACCGAAGGGCTCGGCCGCTCGCGGACTTCGGCCTCGCGAGAACGCCACGCAGTTTCAGATACGTGGCGAAGTGAGCGCGCGGTAGGCCGGGCTAGTTAGCCGGACGCCACGCGAAGGTCACGTGGGTGATGAGCTCGCCGTCGGTCTCGAAGGTCCAGGTGGTGTAGTTCGCGAAGTGGCCCGGCGCGCGCGTCAGGCCGCGGAGGGTCACGGTCGTCCCGTCGATGTGCTGCTCCCGGATGCGCCGGATGAAGGCCGGGGCACCGCGGACGAGGCGTCGTGCACCGTCGCGACCCTCCAGCTGCGGGTCGCCACCGGGCAGCTCGATCTGCACGTTTTCGGCGCAGACGGCGGCGGCACGCTCGGGGTCGCGCGCCTCGAGCGCGTCCATGAATGTCTTGGCGGCTTCCAGCGGATCGGGCATAGGGAGGATTATTCAGGACGTGCGGCCCCTGCGGGGACTTCTGCCGTATGCCCTCGTCGCCGCGCTGGTCGTTGTCGCCTCGGTGGTCGCGATCGTCGTCTCGACCACGGGCTCACCCGCCGGGGCCGGCCCGGCCGCGTCGGCCTCACCCTCGACTGCCGCCAGCGCCTCGCGACCGGCCGTCACGGACCTCTCGCCGAACGGCCGGCTGGCGTACTGGCGCGCGGAGCCGAACGGCGACCACCTGCTGTGGGTCGCGAACGCCGACAACTCGCGCCGTCGCTCCGTTGCGAAGACCGACAACCCGAACTCGATCACGAAGACGAAGTGGTCGGTCGACGGCAACGCCGTCGCCTACGTCGAGGGCGGCATTCGCCTCGTCGTCGTACGCATCGATGGCGCGACGACGTCGTACACGCTCGCGCCCGAGCTGCGCGCGGACAGCTATCGCATCGTCGATCACCGGTTCTCGCCAAGCGGCGCGCGCATCGCCGCGACCGTGCAGCGCCAGACCGGTAGCCAGAGCGACGTCTACGTCGGAGCGGCGAACGGCACCTGGACTCGCATCACCACCGTCGAGGATGCGCTCGCGGCCGACTGGCTCGACGAGGACGAGCTCCTCGTGCAGACGACGGGCGGCGTGATCTCGGCCGTGCGCGCGACCGGGACCAATCAGTTCCGCCCGCTCACCGGCCTGCAGGCGTCGTCGCCGGTCGTCGGCGGCGACGGCCGCGTCCACTTCCTCGCCGGGCGCGTGACGCAGTTCGCGGGCGCGACGGAGACATTCGTGTTCGCCGCCGCCGCGAACGTGTGGAGCATGACCGCCGACGGCACGGACGTGCGACGCGAGATCACTCCGCCCGATCAGGACAGCCTGCGCCTCGACGGCACCTGGCCCGGCGGATACCTGTACCACCGCGGCACGACTCCGTCGCAGCTCGTGATCGGCTCGATCCCGATCCTGTTGCCGTCGAACGCCGGGCTCATCGAGCGCATCACCGTCTCGCCCGACAAGCGCTACGCGATCGGCTTTGCCGGCACGACCGTCGTCCGCGTCGACATCACACCCGCCGGCCTCGCGCCGAATGCGGTGCTGCTCCTCGGCTCGATCGATGGCGGCGACGTCTGGTTCCCGCGCGCCGCACCGCTCGCGCGGGCCGCGCCCACTCCGCGCGCGGACGCACCCGCGGTGCGTTATGCCTTCGCCCTCGGCGGCAACATCTGGACGATGGGCGCGGACGGCGTCGCCGCGGTGCTGCGGACGGGCGCGAGCAACGCGCAGACGCAGCGCCGCTTCACGATTCCGCTGCCGCAGTGGTCGCCCGGCGGGGACCGCATCCTCACCGTGGAGAGCCTCGGCACCGGTGCGTCGGCGCAGCAGCTGATCCCCGTCACGATCGACCGCGCCGGAAAGGTGACGCGCCTCACCGCGCTCTCCTCCGTCGCGCCCGCGGTCGCGTGGTCGCCCGATGGCTCACTGGTGGCGGCGGTCGCGCTCCCCGCGTCGCCGCAGGATCCCTCGATCCTTCTGAGTGAGCTCAGCGTGAGGGTGATCAACCTCGACGGGGCCGCCGGTCAGGCCATCCCCGGCCGCGAGGTGGTGTGGACGAAGCCCGGGATGTTCGTGCTGACGAACGGGACGATCCGCGCGAACGACCGCGCGCGTGACGAGCAGGCCATCGAGCTGTGGGCCGGCACGCAGAAGCGCACCGTGACCACGGTGGCGCGGATCATCGGCGACGCGCGCGCGCAGGCGCCGTCGGTGACGAAGGGCATCACGTCGGTGAGCAACATCACGGCTGCGTCGGACGGCACGTTCGCCGCGGCGCGCGTCGCGTTCCTCGGCACCACCGCGACGCCGTTCCTCGTGCTACTGCGCGCGTCCGACGGCGCTGCGACGCAGTACGTCCTCAGCGATCGCATCGCCGACGAGGCGTGGTCGCCGGCGCGCCCGCTCATCGGTTACACGGTCACGCTGGGTGGCCAGGGGATCCTGGGCACCCCCCAGGAATCGAAGCCGCTCGCGACGGTCCGCGACCCGGCGAGCGGCGCGGTCATCGCGGAGGTCGACGGTCGCTTCGCGGGCTGGTCGCCCGACGGCGGGTGGTTCTACGTCGCAACGAGTGGCGGGCTCTACGCGCGTCCGCTCGCGGGCGGCTCGCTCGTGCGCGTGAGCGGCATCGGCGTGCCGGTGAGCATCACGAAGCCTTAGGTCCGCTTCGCGTCGAACACCGGCGCGGTCTCACGAAAGCGGCGGATGAGCGCGATGTGGTCGTCCACCGTCGCGCACCCCGCGCCCATGGTGCTGAACTCGAGATGGCTCATTCCCATATCGGCGAACCCCTGTGCGATGCGCGCCCAGTCATCGGGTGTGCGCTTGGCGGCGGCCACGCGGCCCTCGATCGGGAACGTCGCGGCGTCGCGGCCAGCCTCGCGCAGATACGAACGAAACGCGGCGAGTCGCTCGCGACCGGCGTCGTCGGGCTGCAGGTGCGTGAACCAGCCGTCGGCCATCCGCGCGATGCGTCGCACTGCCGGGTCCGCGTTGCCGCCCATCCAGATCGGGATGGGCCGCTGCACCGGCAGCGGATTGAGGCCGGCGCGGTCGATGCGGTGCCAGCGTCCGGTGTAGTCGACGACCTCCTGCGTGAAGAGGAGCCGCAGGACCTCGATCTGCTCCTCGATCCGGCGCGCCCGGGTGCGGAACTTCTCGCCCAGCGCGACGTACTCGACCTCGTTCCAGCCCAGGCCGACGCCGAGCCGCGTCCGACCCTTCGTGAGGACGTCGACCTCGGCGGCCTGCTTCGCGACGAGGGCGGTCTGGCGCTGCGGCAGGATGATGACGGCGGGCGCGAGCTCGAGGCGCGTCGTGCACGCGGCGAGGAAGCCGAAGAGGACGAAGACCTCGTGGAAGGTCGACTTCGCGTTGTACGGACCGTGCCAGTCGGGTCGCGTCGCAATGTCCGCGCCGAGCACGTGGTCGAACGCGACCAGGTGCGCGTAGCCGAGGTCCTCGACGGCCTGTGCGTACGCGCGGATCTTCGCCGGATCGGTGCCGATCTCGAGCTGCGGGAACACGACGCCGACGCGCACTCAGTGAGTATCGCGTTCGTCTCGTATCGTCGACTTGTGGATGTGCAGCTCGACCGTCACAGCGGCGGCCCGCCGGACGCGAAGGAGTTGGAGACGCACCTGCGGGCGGAGGCGCGCGACGTGTACGGATGGTCGAACGGACCGGGTGATCGGTACGAGCAACACGCGCACGCCTATCACAAGCTTCTCTACTGCACGCACGGCTCGATCGACTTCATCCTCGGCGATGGACGCAGGCTCACGCTGCGAGCGGGCGATCGCATGATGCTCCCCGCGGGCACGCGACATGCGGCGCTCGTCGGCGCGGAAGGATGCGCCTGCATCGAGGGCAAGGTCTAAACTCGCCGAATGCGCCCGCTCGCGCGCCGGATGGGGCGGCTCGGCACCGAGACAGCATTCGAAGTCCTCGCGCGTGCGCGCGCCCTCGAGGCGAAAGGCCGCAGCATCGTCCACCTCGAGATCGGCGAACCTGATTTCGACTCGCCGCGATCCGTCGTCGCGGCCGGAGTCGCCTCGATCGAACGTGGCGAGACGCACTACACGCCATCGGCGGGCATCCCCGAATTACGCGAGGCGGTCGCGAGCTATCTCAACCGCGCGCGTGGGGTCCACGTCGAGCCGGGGCAGGTCATCGTCACTCCCGGCGCGAAGCCGATCATGTTCTATGCGATCCTCGCGCTCCTCGAGTCGGGCGACGAAGCGATCTATCCCGATCCTGGGTTCCCGATCTATTCCTCGATGATCTCGTTCGCCGGGGCGACGGGCGTCCCGCTCGCGCTGCGCGAGGAGAACGACTACGTCCCGGACCTCGATGAGCTGCGCAAGATCGTCACACCTCGCACGAAGCTGCTCATCCTCAATAGCCCACACAACCCGACCGGCGGAGTCCTGTCGCCCGAAGCGACGGCCGAGATCGCGAAGATCGCACGCGAGCACGACCTCTGGGTGCTGTCGGACGAGATCTACGCCGAGATCATCTACGAGGGTACGCATCACTCGATCATGGCCGAGGAGGGAATGGCCGAGCGCACCATCCTCCTCGACGGTTTCAGCAAGACCTTCGCGATGACGGGATGGCGGCTCGGCTACGGGGCGTTCCCGAAGCCGCTCGTGGATCCGGTGGCCAAACTCGTGACCAACTCGGTCTCCTGCACCGCAACGTTCACGCAGCGCGCCGGCGTCGTCGCGATCTCACAGCGACCCGCGGAGGTGGACACGATGCTGGCCGAGTTCCGCCGGCGTCGTGATGCGATCGTCGCTGGACTCAACCGCATCGAGGGCATCACCTGCCGGCTGCCGCACGGCGCGTTCTACGTGTTCCCGAACATCACCGGTCTTGGGCTCGGCGACGCCGCGACCGTCGCGGACCGCGTGCTGAACGAGGCCGGTGTCGCAGCCCTCGCCGGCACCGCCTTCGGCCCGGTCGGTGAAGGCCACCTCCGGCTGTCGTACGCGAACTCGCTCGAGAACCTGAATCTCGCCGTCGAGCGCATCCGAGATTGGGTGCGTTCCGGCAAGACCGCTGCGTTACCTACCGGTAGGTAGGTAAGCCTCTCTCACACCCCGATGCCGTCGACGATCAGACCGACGATGTCGGTCGCGAGCTGCTGCGGCTCGCGCCCGCCCGGTAGCGGATCGCGCCCCGTCCACGGATCCAGAAGATTAAGCAGCGCCTGCGCGGCGAACGCTGTGTCCATCTGGCGCAGCTCTCCGGCACGCACGCCGTCGTCGAGGATCTGCTGTAGCGGCGCGAAGAAGTATCGGAAGAAGGCGCTGCGCGCCTGGCTGTTCTGGTCGACCGTGAGCGTCACGCCGCCGTCCCGCAGGAGGCGCGGCCCGCTGCAGCGCGCTCCGATGAGATACGCCAGAGACGCGATCAAGCGATCGCGGGAGCGACCGCCGTGCCGCGCCGCGGACTTGAGCGCACCGCCGTGCTCCTCCAGGACGCTGCAGACCACCGCGGTGAAGAGAGCGCTCTTGTCCGCGAAGTAGTAGTAGACCGTCGGCTTCGTCACGGCCGCCTCGCGCGCGATGTCGTCGAGCGATGCGCCGCGGACGCCGCGCTCGCCCCACAGCCGGTCGGCCGCCTGGAGGACTCGTTCGCGCGTCGACGATCCCGCCGGTCGGCGCTTTCGCTGCGGCACCAACCGATTCTACCTACCGGTCGGTAAGACACGAACGAGCCCCGTTATGGCCGCTTCATTGCGATCACTCAACGATCGGCCGCTCGCGACGGTCGTGCGTCGGGCGCGCGAGCACGGCGTCGATTGCCTTCGCACATCTGAATGGCGCGCGTTACCTCTCCCCGCACTCGCCTTCGCGAGAGCGTTGCACGCCCTGTTCTCGGTGGAGCGCCCCCTGCCGCCCTGACCCGGCGATGTACCCGGGGCAAGTCCGGGTGGGCACCAAAAAGGGACCAGGAGGCGAAGACCAAGATGCGCAAGGCCAAAGGACTACTCAGCATCGTCGCCGGGCTTGTCCTGATCTTCCAGGCAGGCACGTCGGTCGCGTATGCCGACGAGGGCAAACACAAAGCGGCGACGAAGACCGATCACAAGGCACAAGTTGCGGCGAAGGCGACTGCCCAGACCCAGACCTCGACGCAACAGAAGTCATCTTCATCGAACGAGCAGAAGGCGTCCGTCTCGTCGAGCGAGAAAGCGTCCGGCTCGTCGAGCGAGAAGGCGTCCGGCTCGTCCAAGGACAACGGGTCTGCGTCGGCACAGGCAAGCTCGGGTCAAAAGCCCGAGGCCAAAACCGAGCAGCAGACAAGTGGACAGGAGCACACGAGCAACAGCCCACCTGGTAACAACGGCGACATCAAGGTCCACATGATCACGACGGCTCAGTCGGACCATCGGAACCAGCCCAAGCCGGGCTGCACCTTCTACATCGACGGCTTCAACTTCGACAGTCACTCGAGTGGACAGTGGCGTATCGACGGCCAAGGCCAGACGAGCGGAAGCTTCGGACAGGGGGCCTGGGGTCCCTCCGACTCCGACGGCAACTGGCGCTCCGGCGACATGACGCTCGCCGAAGGCCACTACAAGGTGTCCGCATGGCAGACCCTTCCGAACGATCCGTCCGGCGGTGACAAGACGAAGGTCTTCAAGATCGACTGCGGCCAGACATCGGGCGGCAGCGCGGGCGAAGAGACCCGCGGTCAGATCACCGCGGCGATAGGCGGCGCGACGACCTTCAATGCGGCGCTGAAGTCAAGGGTCGAGGCCGCGGCGGCGCTACTCGCGTCCTGCACCGGCCTCATTGCGGCGCAGGTCACGATGCTTCAAGGTGACATCACGGCGGCCACGAATGCCTCGGCCGACGTCAAGCTCAAGATCGAGGCGGCGCAGACCGCACTCACGAATCTCAACACCGCGATCGCATCGGGTAACGCCGCATCCATCGCGCTGGCGGTCAGCGCCGCTGGCACCGCGATGACCAACCTCAACACATCCATCGACACCGCCACATCGGCCAAGGTGGCCCTCAACACGGACTTCGCTGGAGTCGTATCCGTCTGTGGCGCCATCGGCGGCGGCACCGGCGGTGGAGGCAATGGCAACGGTGGCGGCAACGGTGGAAGCAACGGCGGCGGCGCCCAGCAGGGCTCGCTGACCGGATCGCAGTCGAACGGCGGAAGCCGCTCGGGCACCGGCTCAAAGAGCAAGGGCAACAGGAGTGGCACAGGCACCGGCTCGAAGAGCAAGAACGGTGGCAAGTCCGGGTCTGCCAGCGCGGCAGCCGGTAGCGCGACAGGCAACGATTCCACGAGCGCGGCAGCTGGAAGCGCGACCGGCAACGGTTCCGCAAGCGCCGCGGCTGGAAGCGCGACGGGCAATGGTTCCGTCGGCGGCGGAAGCGCCAATGGCACGAACACCGCTTCGCAGGAAGGCACCACCGGCAGCACCGGGAACACCGGCGGCACCGCAAACACCGGCGGCACCGCAAACGTTGGCGGCACCGCAAACATCGGCAACGGCAACGGCAACGGCAACGGCGGCCAGCACAGCAGCGTCGCCGCGCAAGCCCAAGCCCAGCTCGAGGCGATGATCACTAGCGCCGAGAACGCGGCGGCCATGCTCGCGGCAAATCTCGCCGCGGCCCAGCAGCTTCTGCACTCGGGCGCCCTGAACATCACCCAGCAGCTCGCCCTCAACGCGACGGTCCAAGCCGCGCTCGCGGCGCAGACCGAGCTCGCGGCGAAACTCGCCGCGGCGCAGAACGCTCTCGCGGCGCTCAACACCGCGATCAGCTCGGGCAACGCCGCGGAGATCGCGGCCGCAGCGAGTGCGGCTCAGCAAGCGGCGGCCAACCTCAACACCGCCGCCAACGCGAGCGTGCAGGCGAACGCGAACCTCGCCACGATGACAAGGTCGATCAGCGTCACGGCCACGGGGGCGGCCCCGGTCGTGGCCGGCGTGCAAACGTCGCCAACGACTACCGGCACGATGCAGACGACGCAGACCGGCTCACAGAGCACGACCACGTCGCAGACGGTCGTCGGGGGTGTGCAGACACTTCCGTCGACCAGCACTGAGAGCAACATCCCGCTCATGGCGCTTGGCGGTGTCCTCGTCAGCGTCGGGGCCTGGTTGCTCCGCAAGCCAGCGCGAAACATCGGCTGACCTAGTGGCCCAGCGGGGCCTGCCTTTGCGCGAAGGGAGCCCGGGAACGGGCTCCCTTCTTTTTGGACGAGATCCGAGACAGGCATGCCTCGTGCACCCTCGCCCGTTCGGAGTGTGAGCGAGTGGCACAGGAGCTAGACGAGATCGAGGCCGCGACACCGGAAGTCGATCTACCGCGCTGGGATCTGAAACGAGGCGCGGAGATCGATCCAACGCTCGTCGTCATCGACAAGCTTGGCGAAGGTACGCGATATGAGGCCTACCGTGCGTGGGATCGCGAATTGTTCTGTGAGGTGGCGGTCAAGGTCGTCCGACCGCATCGCGTCGGGGACGACCGGGCGCTCGAAGGTTTCGAGCGCGAGGTCTCGATCGGCATGCGGATGAGGCATCCGTATCTCGTGCGGTTCCTCCGCTGGAGCGCGAAGCCGCCGCGGCCGTATCTCGTGATGGAGTACGTGCGCGCGCAGACGCTCGGCGCGCATCTTCAAGACGTCGGGCCGGTGAGCATCCCGGAGACATGCCTGCTGGGCGTGCGAATGGCCGGTGCGCTCCAACACATGCACAACAACTGGGCGCTCCATCTCGATGTGAAGCCCTACAACGTCACGATGGGCGATCCGCCGAAGCTGTTGGACCTGAGCCTGGCGCGAACGTTCGCCGGTCCGCTGAAGATGCGTCACACGGTCGGAACGAAGGAGTACATGCCACCGGAGCAGTGCGAATACGGGGAGGTCACGCCCCAAAGCGATCTCTTCTCGCTCGGCGCGACGCTCTACGAAAGCGTCTCGAAGATGCTTCCGTTCCCGGAGGGCGACGCCGACGCCGAATCACGCGCGGAGCAATATCCGCAGATCGAATACGACGCGCTGCCGTTGTCCGAGGTCACCGATGTGCCGCGTGAGTTCGCCCAGGTGGTGATGGCGTGTCTCGCCCGAGATCCGCGCCGCCGTCCTGACTCCGCGATCGAAGTCGCGGTCGCGCTCGAGCGCGTCGTCGAGGGGCTGGGTCTGAAAGAGCTCCTCGCTTGGCCGAAGGGAGTTCGCGTGCGACCCTAGGTTCCGATGCGCCGGCTGCGCGACTTCTGGTTCGGCGAGGCCGATGTCGCGCCCGTGGCGCTGTTTCGCATCCTCTTCGGGCTCCTTCTCTTCAATTGGTTCTGGCAGCTCTTTCCGAACCTGACCGCGTTCTTCACCGATGCCGGCATCCTGCCGCGATCCGACCTCGCGTCGAGCTACCCCGATCGACTTTCTCTCCTGAGCCTGTCGGGCGAGTGGTGGGTGGTCGCGGCGATCTGGGCCGTCTCGTGTGTCGTGGCGCTCTCGCTGACGGCGGGCTGGCACACACGGCTTGCATCTCTTCTGTCGTTCGTCCTCGTGTCAAGCTTTTCGTGGCGCGATCCGCTGATCCTCGACGGCAGCGACTTCGTCTTCCGCGTCGTGCCGCTGTGGCTCGCGTTCACGCCGGCGGGCGAGCGCTGGTCGCTCGACGCGCGGCGACGCGCGACCGCGCCGCCGCGCCGCGCCTGGGCGTTCCCGATCCGGATCCTCGAGCTGCAGATCGCGTGGATCTATCTCGCGACGGGTCTGGAGAAGCTCGGCGGGACGGACTGGATCGCCGGGACCGCGGCGTATTACGCGCTCCAGCTCGAGCACACCTTCGCGCGTCCGTGGGCGCACACGATCGCGATCGATCCGACGCTCTCGCACCTCATCAGCTGGTACACGCTCGCGATCGAGCTCGCGTTCCTATCGCTCGCGATGCTCCCCTTCTCGCTGACGCGCGCCGTCGCGGCCGCGGGTGCGGCCGCGATGCAGGTCGGGATCCTGGCGTTGATGAACGTCGGGAACTTCCCGCTGATCATGCTCGCGGCGTGCGTCCTCTTCGTGCCACCGGGCCTGATCGATCGCCTGGTGCCGGGAGGCGCGGTCACGGCGGCCGGAGGCAGCGTCGCGGCGGTCGGCGGCGCGGCGCGAGCACGCGCTGCGGGTGGGCTGCTCGCGCTCGCGGCGGCGGTCTCGTTCGTCACCGCGGTGCCCTCGTACCTGGAACCGCTGCGACCGAGCGGCGATGTCGTGTCGGCGCTACGGGCGCTGTCCCTTGATCAGCGCTGGGACATGTTCTCGCCCAATGCCGCACGCTCCGATGGATGGCTGCTCGCGCCGGCAGCGCTTGCCGACGGCGGTCGGTTGGATCTTCTGTCCTGGGGACCCGATGACCGTAGCGAGCGATACAGTGACCCGCTCTACTCACGCTGGACGAAGGTACAGGAGCGCATCGCCAGCGCGTTCTACGCGGGCTATCGTTCTTCGTACGCGCGTTATCTCTGCCGCACGCCTAGTGATCACCTGGGGCCTGGCTATTCGCCGCTCCTGAGGTTCGACCTCATCTACGTGGAGCGGACGATCCAGCCACCGGAGAAGGGACCACCGCTGATCTCCTCGACGACGCTGTGGTCGCAGCAGTGCTAGAGCAGCAGCCGCAGGAGCGCCGTCTGGTGACGGTGCTCTTCGCCGACTTCGCCGGGTTCACCGAGCTCGCCGACCAGATGGATCCGGAAGAGCTGCAGATCCTCGTGTCGGGCATCTTCGAAGACCTCGCGGAGGAGGCGATCCGGCACGACGGCACGATCGAGAAGTTCATCGGCGACGCGATCTTCGTGGTGTTCGGAGCGCCGGTGGCGCACGAGGACGACCCGCAGCGCGCCCTCCGCACCGCCCTGGCGATGCAGCGCGTCTTCGCCGACCACGCCGCGCGCGTGAAGAAGGAGCGCGGCGTCGAATTCGGCCTGCGGATCGGCATCCATACCGGCATGGTCGTCGCGGGCGCGGTCCGCAGCGTCGCCGAGTACGGCGTGATGGGTGACACCGTGAACATCGCGTCGCGCCTGCAGTCCGTCGCCGGACCCGGCGAGATCTACGTCACACAGACCACCTTCCGCCTTACCAATCGCGAGTTCAGCTTCCGCGAGGTCGGCCCGATCGAGCTCAAAGGCAAGGACAAGCCGATCCTGGCCTACGCGCTCATCGGCGAGCGCACCGACGTCCGGCCGAGCATCGAGATCGCCGCGCCGCTCGTCGGTCGCTGGATGGAGCTCTCCCGGCTCGACCTCGCCTACCAGTCCGCACGCCTCGGCCGCACCGAGGTCGTGCTCATCGCCGGCGAGCCCGGGATCGGAAAGAGCCGGCTCGCTTCGGAGTTCATCGGCCTCGCCACCGCCGCCGAGGAGGGCTCGCAAGCCGCCGACGCACCGCGCGTGATGCGCTGGACGTTCTCGCGCGTGAATCAGCGCAGCTACGCGGGTTTCATCGAGCCGATCCTCGTCGAACTCAACGTACAGCCGTCGGATCCGGAGGGCATCACGCGCGTCGGCGAGAAGCTTGAGGAGCTGGGCTTCGCGAATCCGCTCACGATCGCGCCGACGCTCGCGCAGTTCCTCCATCTGCCCGGCGTGAGCGAGCCGGCGAGCGACTCGGAGGAGTGGAAGCGCGCGATGTACATCGTCGTGTACGACGTCATCGCGGCGCTCGCGCGGCAGCATCCGCTGCTCTACGTCCTCGAGGACCTGCACTTCGCCGACGCGGCCTCGCTGGACCTGTTGTGGTTCCTCGCCTCACGCGCCTCGCGCGTGCCGATCCTGTTCCTGCTCGCGCAGCGCCTCGGACCCGGCGCGCCGGAGCCGAAGCCGTCGCGCACGAACTTCACGCAGCTCGTGCTCGAGCCGCTCTCGGATGAGGAGGCCGCGCGGATCGTCGAAGCGACGCTCGATTGGATCCCCGACGAGCTGCGCGACCGGATCGTCGCGCGCGCCGGCGGCAATCCGTTCTTCATCGAGGAATCGCTGCGCTCGCTCGTGGAATCGGGCGCCGCGGAGAAGGACGCGAGCGGCGAATGGCATCTTCGCGAGCGCCCGGCCGCGCTCGAGGTACCGGCCACGCTGCACGCGGTCGTGGCCTCACGGATCGACCGGCTACCGCCGACGGCGCGCGAATGCATCCAGCTCGCGGCCGTGATCGGGCAGCGCTTCGGAGATCGGGTGCTGCGGGAGGCGGGCGGCGACCGCATCGCCGATGCCGTCGACCAGCTCATCGCCGCCGACTTGGTGCTCGAGGCCGCGCCCGGCGAACGGCGCGAGGGCCGCTACCGGTTCAAGCACGCGGTCGTGCAGGAGGTCGCGTACAACACGCTCCTGGTACGCCGCCGCGTCGACCTGCATCGCCGCGTGGCGGCGGCGTACGAGGCGGTGCTCGGCGAGGAGCTGAAGGAGTTCTACCCCGCGCTCGCCCATCACTACCTCATCGGCGAGGTCCCCGAGAAGGCGGCCGAGTACTCGTGGAAGTCCGCGCAGCGCGCGACCGCCATCCACGCGTACATCGAGGCGCTGCGCTTCGCCGAGCAGGCGCTCGAGCTGTACGAGAAGATCCAGCGGATCGACGCCGCGGTCGAGGCGCTCTACCTCATCGCGCGCGTGCGGCGCTACCGCGGCGAGAACGACGCCGCACTCACCGCCTACGAGCGAGCGCTGGTGCTGCTCGAGGCGCGCGACCCGAAGAGCGGCGAGGTCGCGATCCTCCTCGCGCACATGGCCGAGCTGTGCACGCGGTGGGACGCGAAGCATCCGGATCTCGAGGGCCTCATCGAGCGCGGTCTCGCCATCGTCGGTACCGCCCGTTCGCGCGAGCGGGTGTTGCTGCTCGCGGCAAGGTCGTTCATGCCGCGCCGCGGCCCCAAGTCGACCGACGCCGACTGGGAGGCGTCGCTCGCGACCGCGAAAGAGGCGCTCGCGATCGCCGAGGAGCTCGGTCTGTTGCGCGAGCGCTCGCTGTGCCTCGACGCGGTCGGCTACGCGTACCGGGAGCTCGGCAACTTCCGCGAGGCGTATCTCGCGAACCAGCGGCGACTGCCCATCGCGCGATCGCTACAGGACAGCGACGAGCTCATCGATGCGCACACGATGGTGGCGATGGCCGCGCTCTCGCTCGGCGACATGGGCGAGGCCATGGAGCATGCCGCGAGCGCGCGCGAGGTCGCGATCGAGACGGAAAAGCCGCGGCTCGGCGCGCACGCACTCCGGACCGAGGCGCTCGCGCACCTCCTCGCCGGAGACTTCCCCGGCACACTCGCCGCTGCCTCCCGCCGTGAGCGCTTCGCGACGCCGACGAAGTGGCCGTCGATGCTCGGCATCGCGATCGGCGCGGCGGCCGCGATGGCGTCGCCCGAGGAGAAGACCTACCGCGACCTGATCATCGAGCAGGAGGCGTCGCCGGCCGAGATCGCGCTCGCGGATTTCTTCGGCGCGTACTACGGACTGCGAGAGAGCGAAAGCGCGTATCACGCCGTGCGCAGCGCGGGGCAGCCGAAGGCGATCATCGACCTGACGCTCATCGGACCCTTGATGGTCGTCGCGGCGGCGCGCTGGCGCGTTCCCGACGAACCCTTCGAGGACCGCGTCGCCGCGGTGGTCGAGAAGACCGGGCACGCGCGGGGCCGTGCGCTCCTCACGCACGCGGAGGCGATCCGCGCCTACCACGCCGGCGAGCACACCAAGGCGGCGAAGCTGCTCTTCGACGCGGTGCAGGCGTTCGCGACCCTCAAGCTCGATTACGAGCGGGCGGTCGCGCTGGCCGACCTCGCCCGTGCGCTGCACGGCGTGCCAGGGCGCGAGGAGCAGGCGCAGGCGCAGAGCGACGAGGCCAAGGCGATCGCCGAGCGTCTCAGCGCGACCGCGCTACGCGTCGCCGCGGAGAATCTGGCCGTCCGGGTCTAGCTGAGCGAGCGCGCCAGCACGCTTCGCGCCGCGTTGTACCCGCACATGCCGTGCACGCCACCGCCGGGCGGCGTCGCGGACGAGCAGAGGTAGATGTCGCGCGCGGGCGTGGCGTACGGATCGATCGCGATGCGCGGCCGCATGAACAGCTGCAGACCCGAGTGCGAACCGCACGCGATGTCGCCGCCCGCGTTGTTCGCGTTGCGGCGCTCGACGTCGCGTGTATTCATCACGCTGCGCGCGAGGACGCGTTCGCGGAAACCGGGCGCGAACCGCTCGAGCTGCGCTTCGATGCGGTCCGTCATGTCCACGGTCGAGCCGTTCGGCACGTGGCAATACGCCCAGAGCGTGTGCTTCCCCGCCGGCGCGCGCGTGGGATCGAACAGACTCTGCTGCGCCACCAGGACGAACGGCCGCTCCGCGTGCTGGCCGCGCCAGACGGCGGATTCAGAAGCCGCGATGTCGTCGAACGAGCCACCGAGGTGCACCGTCCCGGCGCGCAGGCAGTCGGCCGCGCGCCACGGGACCGGACCGTCGAGCGCGTAGTCGATCTTGAAGACGCCCGGTCCGCGACGGTAGCGGCGGAGCGCGCGCCGGTAGCCGGCGGGCAGCCGGTCGGCCGCGATGCTCTCGAGATGCCACGGCGACGTGTCGAACACGTAGGCGCGCGCCGTCGGCACGTCGGACAGCTCCTGGACCGGGTGACCGGTCGTGATCGTGCCACCGAGCTCGCCCAGATACGACGCGAGCGCGTCGGCGATGCGGCGCGAGCCGCCGCGCGGGAGCGGCCAGCCCACGGCGTTGCCGGTCATGAGGAACACGAGCGCGAACGCTCCGGTGAACGGGTGCTCCAGCGGAAGGAACGAGTGCGCCGCGCACCCGGCGACGAGCGCGCGCGCCGCCTCGCCCTGGAACGACGACGCGAGGCCGCGCGCCGAACGCATCGCGTGCAGGCCGAAGCGCGCGAGGAGCAGCGGATGCCGCGGCAGATGCGCCACCGGCCGCAGCACCTCGGTCGCGAGCTGATCCCAGCGCGAGGCGAGTGGCGACAGCAGGCCGCGATAGGAATCGCCGTCCGCGCCGAGACGCGCCGCGGTCGCGTCCACCGAGCGCTCGAGCATCACGGCAGTCCCGTCGTCGAGCGGATGCGCGAGCGGCGCGTCGGGCTGGATCCACTCGAGCCCGTGTTTGCGGAGGGGCAGACCGTTGAAGAACGGTGACATCGCGGCGATCGGATGGATCGCCGAGCAGACATCGTGCACGAAGCCCGGAAGCGTCAGCTCCGCGGAGCGCGCGCCTCCGCCGATGTCGTCGTTCGCCTCGTACACCGCGACCGAATGGCGGGCCCGCGCGATCTGGATGGCCGCCGCGAGGCCGTTGGGACCGGCCCCGACGACGACCGCATCAGGCACGCAGCAGGTAGCGGTCGAACCACTCGCCCGCGCGTCGGACCGAGTCGATCATGTTCTCGCGGGAGCGGAAACCGTGGCCCTCGCCCTTGTAGACGTAGTACTCGTGCATCTTTCCGGCCGAGCGCAGCGCGGCCACGACCTGTTCCGCCTCGGACAGCGGCACGCGTGGGTCGTTCTCGCCCTGAAGGACGAGCAGCGGCGCCTCGATCTTCGAAACGTGCGTGAGCGGTGAACGGTCGCGATAGCGCTCGGCATCTTTGGTGGGATCCCCGAACTCGCGGACCAGGTACTCGCGCAGGTCGCCGCGCGTCGTGTCGTACATCGTCTTCCACGACACGACGCCCACGACCGAGACACCGGCGGCCCAGCGATCGGGGTACTTCGCGAGCGCCATGAGCGTCAGGTAGCCGCCGTAGCTGCCGCCATAGCTGCCGACGCGATTGGGGTCGGCAATGCGCTGCTTCGCGAGCCAGTCCAGTCCCTTCACCACGTCTTCGAGGTCCTGCCCGCCCCAGTCCTGGCGGTTCGCTTCCTGGAACTCGCGGCCGTAGCCGGTCGACCCGCGGACGTTCGGCGCCAGCACGACGTAGCCGTTATTCGCGAACCACTGGCTCGCGCGGTCCCACCACCGGAAGTGCTGGCTGGTCGGTCCGCCGTGGACGTGGACGATGGCCGGCGGCGGTCCGTCGCCGCGCAGGGCCTCGGCGTACGGGATGTACAGCAGCGCCGGGATCTCGCGTCCCATCGCGCCGGGATACCGAACGTGGATCGGCTCGACCAGGGTCTCGGGGTCGATGGTCGCGGGGAGCGAGCGCGTGAGCCGGCGTGGTTCGGTCATGCGCTCGCGGGTGACATAGACGTCCCACGGCTCGCGGGCGCCGGTGAAGAGGTACGCCACGAGGTCACCGTCCGATCCGACCCGGATCGAAGTGTGGACACCGGGTCGGTCGGCGACCGCGTGGTCGGCGTGCGAGACGACGAACACGCGCCGGATCGACACCTCAGCGTCCTCGCTGTGCTCATAGAGGACCGCGCGGCCGTCGGGTCGCCACGCGGGCGTCTTCTCGTCGAACATGCTCGTCGTGAGCGGCTCGACTCGCGTGACCGTATCCCCCACGAGCGTCGCGACCGCGATCTCGTAGCGCCGGCGTGTGTTCGTCGTGAACGCGATGCGCATCCCATCCGCGGACCACTCGCCCTCGAGCGACTCGCCATCGGCGTCGCGCGTCTCGAGCTTCGTCGGCGTGCCGCCATCGGCTGAGATCACGTAGAGATCGCTGTTCGTGCGGACCGCGTCGCGCCGGGAAGTGAACAGCAGGCGCTTTCCGTCGGGCGACCAGCGCGGTCGCTCGTCGTCGAACCGTCCGTCGGTGAGCGCCCGCTTCGTGCCGGTCGCGAGATCGATCACGTGCACCGCGAAGGCCTTCTCCATGCCGGCGGCGTTCGCGACGTACGCGATGCGCGAGCCATCCGGCGACCACGCGATGTCGCGGTGCGTGGCGTCCGGTTCGTTCGTGAGGTTCCGCTCGGTCTCGCCGTCTCGGTCGACGAGCCAGATGTCGAAGCGCTCGTTCCCGCCGCGGTCGCGGAGAAAGGCGATCTGCTTCGCGTCCGGGGACCAGCGCGGCGACACCGACCGCTCCTTCGCGTCGGTGAGCTGGTAGAGGCGCTCGCGCTCGATCGGCGCGCTGTAGATCTCGAAGGTCCCGCTGCGGTTCCACGCGAACGCGACCTCGGTGCCGTCCGGCGCGAGATCGATGCCGCCCCAGACGTAGTCCACGTACGGCGAGCCGACGAGGTCCTCGATCGACGCGCGGCGGAAGCGCTCGCCGAGCGATCGGGGCTTGAATCCGGCCGCGGCCGGAACGATGTCGGTGGCGGGGTTCGCGATCGTCGTCGGCGGCCGTTCGGTCGACGTGGCCCGCCAGTCCTCGGCGAACGGCTTCGGTCGCTGCCGCTGCTCGCGCGGCGATGTCGGTGGGGCAGGCGGGGCGGATGGCGGCGGCGTTGGGCCCGCACCGTCGCCGACGACCGCGCTCCCCGCGGGCAACGGGCGCTTCGCCCTTTCGATCGTCTCGCGCGTCACGCTCGCGACGACGAGCGTCGCCGGACCCATCGCCGCTTCGCGAGCGGCGGTGTCCTCCTTCGGGACGATGACGTCGTGGTGGTACATCTTGTCCTCGAGTCGCCCCTTATAGGCGCGGTCCCACGGCGGAGGCAGGAGGATGCCGAACTGCTTGCGCGGCTTCGGGAGCTCGCGTTGGAGTTGAAGGAGTACGTCGCGGCCGGCGTTCCAGATCGGCGCGCGCTTCGACGACAGCACCGCGGAGAAGGCGAGCCCGATCAGCTGCTTCGCGCCTTCGCTTGCGAGCTCGAGATCGCCCGTGAAGAGCACGCCGCCCGACTTGGCGACGAGAACGACGGTCGCGCCCTGTCCCTTCCCCTTCACGCGGACCACGCGCGTGTCGGGCCGCACGCCCTCGTCCGGCTTCAGGACGAGATCGGCGCCCCCCTGGACCGCCCCGGCGTCGTCCTCGTGCACGGCGATCTGGACGCCGAGCGCCTCGCGATAGCGATGCGCCTCGGCCGCGCGAGTGGCGTTCGTCGCGAGCAGCAGCGACGCGCGGCCGGCGCCTTGGATGAGCCGTAGCGCGCGCTCGCTGTACGGCGGAATGTCGATGAGAAGGTTGCCGCGCGCGGCGTCGAAGACGATGTACTGGCGCTCGTCATCGAGCGGTGTGTAGAGCTCGAAGATCCACGAACGCAGCTGCTGAATGTCCATGGAGGGCTAGCCTACAAGTTCAGGCAGCACAAGCGTGCCGTCGACGCGCGCGAGACCGCGCTTCGCTTCGAGCCGCGCGATGGTGCGCTCGGTCTGCTCGTCGTCCCATTCGAAGAGACGACTGGCTTGCTTCGTCGTGACGCCGCCGGCGAGCTCGAGCAGACGGCGGAGCAGCGTCGTCATCGCATCGTTCGACGAGATCCGCTCCGCTTTCTTCACGGTCTCGGGATAGCGGCGGACGAAGAGATCGTAGGTGTAGTTGTAGTCCTCGCGGCCTTCGCCGACGGCCTTGACGCGGGCGACGTACATCAGACGTTGCAGCTCTTCCACGGCCTTCGCGTAGTCGGCCTTGCCCTCCTGCGAGGTGATGCCGAGGTCCGCGCGCATCCGCTTCGTCTGCGTCTCGCCGCGCTGCGCGAGATGGTCGATGACACGGCGCGCGATGTCGGAGAGCCGCCCCGCACGCACGTCGTCGACGTGGTCGTCGTCCTCACCGGCGCGCCCGAACGTCGCGTAGAAGGTGGGCAGCAACTTCATCGAGACGAACGTCGGCTTGCGCACCAGCAGCTTGCCGTAATACAGGCGCTTCTCCTCGGGGAGCTCGTCCTTCCAGCCCCACATCCAGCCCCATTTGCGGTCTTCGCTGTTCGTCGAGAGGTGGTCGAAGCACGCCGGGATCGGTGCGTCGCCGGTGCGCCGCGTGAAGGCGAAGCAGAAGCCGAACGCGTCGACCATCGCCACGAGCCCCTCGGCGTTCCGCACGCGGTGGATGCGATTCACTTTCGCGCGGTGCGCCTCGAGCGCGTCGGTGAGCGCCATCGGTGCTCATACTGTGCCGCAATGGCGCTGAGGGTGGGGATCATCGGGACCGGGTTCGGCGCGCGCGTTGGGGTCCCCGGTCTCCGAGCCGCGGGTTTCGACGTGACGGCGATCTGCGCGGCGCATCCGGAGCGCGCCCGCACCGTGGCCGAACAGGCCGGCATCCCCGCCGCGGTCGACACGGTGGGCGAGCTCGTCGAGCGCGACGACGTCGACGTCGTGTGCGTGACATCGCCGCCGGCGCTGCACCGCGAGCACACGCTCGCCGCGCTCGCCGCAGGCAAGCACGTCATCTGCGAGAAGCCGATGGCGCGCGACAGCCGCGAGGCCCGCGAGATGCTCGCCGCGGCCGAGCGCGCCGGAGTCGTTCACGCGATCGACCACGAGTTCCGGTACACGCCCGCGCGCTCCAAGGTGAAAGAGCTGCTCGAGGCGGACGCGATCGGCGGGATGCGGCTCGCGCTGGTGATGGAGATGACCGGGACGCTCGTCGACCCGGCGCGCCCCCGACAGGAGTGGTGGCTGCGACGCGACCGGGCCGGCGGGCTCCTGGGCGCGATCGGTTCGCACTGGATCGATTCGCTCATCTGGTGGCTCGGCGCGGTCGACCGCGTGTCGAGCGAGTTCGCCATCTCCGCGCAAACGCGCCCGACGACCGACGGTGGCTCGGTGCGCGTGACCGCAGACGACACCGCTCAGCTACTGCTCCGCCTGAGCAGCGGTGCGATCGCCACGGTCCAGCTCTCGAGCGCTGTCCACCACCCGTCGCGCCGCGTGATCCTGTACGGCAGCGACGGCACGATCGTCCTCGGCGGTGACGGGCGCGTCATGCTGGCACGCGGATCCGGACCGCTCGAGGAGATCCTTCCCGCGAGCGCGATGGACGGAGCGTTCCCCGAACTCGCGCGCAGGGTGCGCGAGCACATCGAGGCCGGGCCCACGGGAAAGGCGGATGCGCCGCATCCGACGTTCGCCGACGGACTGCGCGTTCAGGAGGTCATGGACGCGGCGTACCGCTCGGCCGAGATCGGTCGCGCCGTCGCGGTCGCTAGCTGAGGAACAGCGCGACGATGCCGGCCGCTGTCGCGACGGTCATCGCGCGGCGCGAGCTCCGATGGAGCGAGTCGAACTCGCGGCGCAGCGGCGCATCCTCACGAAGATCGTCCCACCCCGGCGTCTGCGCGCGGATCGTGCGCGCCACCGGATTCGCCCACACGCTCGAGTAGAGGGTGGCGCCACACAGCACAAGGAGCGCGAGCCAGCGCACGAGCAGGCGCGTCTCGGGCAGGCCGGTCACCTCGAACGCCGCCGCCTTCAGGACGCTTGTCACGACGATGATGACGACGCAGCTCGTCGCGAGGCCGTCGTAGCGGCCGAGGACGGCACCGAAGATCGCGCCGGCCTCACCGCGCGAGCGGACCGCGGCGAAGATCGCGGGCGCCGCCGCGGCGCCGAGGACGAGCGCGCCGCCCACGAGGATCGCGAGCGCCAGGTGGTAGAGGAACTGGAGGGTGTCGAAATAGGGCGTTTCCACGCGTGCATCATGACCAGGGGGAGAGGCCTTGTTCAGCGAGTGAAGCGAGCATGAGGAATTTCCGACTCCGTCGGTCGGTTTAGACTCGCGACAAAGGGAGCACGAATGCCCACGTACCGCGACTACTTCGCCGAGATCAAGAAGCGGGTCAAAGAGGCGACGCCGCAGCAGGTCGCTGACCTCCTTCGCTCCGGCGACGTGCAGCTCGCGGACGTCCGCGAGAACAACGAGTGGGCCGAAGGGCATCTGCCCGGCGCCGTCCACCTCCCAAAGAGCTACCTCGAGCAATGGGCGGAAGACCGCATCCCCGACAAGGACAAGACCACGGTCCTGTACTGCGCCGGCGGCGTGCGCTCCGCGATGGCCGCCGACACCCTCGCCAAGCTCGGCTACAGCCACGTCATCTCGATGTCCGGCGGGTTCAACCGCTGGAAGGACTCCGGCCTACCGTGGAAGAAGCCCGACGCCGGCCTCACGCCGGAGCAGGCGCAGCGGTACAGCCGGCACCTCCTCATCCCCGAGGTCGGCGAATCGGGGCAGCAGCAGCTCCTGCGAAGCAAGGTGCTCCTCATCGGCGCCGGCGGGCTCGGGTCGCCCGCGGCGCTGTACCTCGCCGCGGCGGGCGTCGGCACGCTCGGCATCGTCGACTCTGACGTCGTCGACGCGACCAACCTGCAGCGACAGATCCTCCATACGACAGAGCGGATCGGCGAACCGAAGACCGAGTCCGCGCGTCAGACGCTGAAAGCGCTCAACCCCGACGTGAAGATCGTCGGCTACCAGGAGCGCCTCACGAGCGAGAACATCGACCGGATCCTCTCCGAGTACGACGTCGTCGTCGACGGCGCCGACAACTTCCCCACGCGCTATCTCCTCAACGATGCGTCGGTGAAGTGGAACAAGCCGGTCGTGCACGGGAGCATCTATCGCTTCGAGGGTCAGGTCACGGTCTTCAAGCCGCACGAAGGCCCGTGCTATCGCTGCCTGTTCCCAACGCCGCCGCCGCCGGAGCTCGCGCCGTCGTGCGCTGAGGCCGGCGTCCTCGGCGTGCTGCCCGGCGTCATCGGCACGATCCAGGCGAACGAGGTCATCAAGCTTCTGCTCGGGATCGGCGAGCCGCTCGTCGGGCGTTATCTACTCTTCGACGCGCTCGAAGGTTCATTCCGCGAGGTGCGGCTGCGGCGCGATCCGAAGTGCCCGGTCTGCGGCGAGAACCCCACCATCACCGAATACATCGACTACGAGGGGTTCTGCGCGTCGCCGTCCGAATGGCAGGCGCAGCACGCGCCGAAGGTGAGCACCCCCGCCGATTAGTCACCTATCCTCTTAGGCGGATGGGTGCTATTCGGGTCCTCAGCCTCCTGGCCGTGCTGGTCCTCGGCTGCAGCGGCGCGGCGCCGGTCGACACGACTTCGCCCACGCCCACGGCCTCGGTCGACATCAAGCGTACGAAGCTCGACATCAGCTACGCCTCGCTGAGCGATCAGGACGTCCACAAGGTCTCGAGCAAGAAGATCCTCGAGGGCGCGATCGCCGCGATCAACGCCGAGATCAAAAAGACCGGCGGCAAGGACGTGATCGCGCCGATCGACTTCCAGGATGTGACCGAGACGACGGTCCCCGACTTCAAGAAGTTCGCCGAGGCCGCCGCCGCGGTGAAGGCGAAGAACACACAGATCACCGCTGATCGCTACGCCGACGTCGCGATCGAAGGCATGATGAGCGCGACCCCGGACTGCCACACCTATTACGTCGACCCGAAGGGCGGCGTCCACCGCTCGCGGCCGGAGCCGGCGAGCGGCCAGGTCGCACGCGTCCCGACGACGGGCACGTCGCTCGGCGGACCGGACGAAGCCGGTCTCACCGGCCGCATGCTCCCGGGCGGGATCGTCTACATCACCTGGCACGAGTTCGTCGTGACCGGGACATACAAGATCTTCGACGAGGTCCGCAAGATGATGGACAAGGGTCTCGCCGCCGGCGGCAAGGCCTGGCTCTTCGATCTCCGCGGGAACGTCGGCGGCTTCGACTCGGACACGATCGCGGCGTTCTTCCTCAACGGGGAGAAGATGCTCAACATCGTCTACCGAGGCGGCGGCGCGGCCGCCTCGACCAGCGCCCGGAAGGAGTGGCGCCTGCCCGACTCTTACCAGCTCCCGCTGGTGATCATCCTCAACGACCGCGGCGGCTCCGGACCCGAGGTGCTGGCGGCCGACCTCAAGGAGAACAAGCGGGCGACCATCGTTGGCGGCAAGAGCATCGGCTGCATGGGCGCCACGTCGGTCACGAACATGACCGACGGCTCGCGACTCGCGGTGGTGACCCAAGAATTCACCGGTGCGCAGACCGGGACCGTCTACAACAACGTCGGCGTGCAGCCCGACGTCCAGGCCGACGACGCGACGGCGGTCGACAAAGCGATCGAGATCCTCAAGCAGAAGATCTGATCGCGTTCCACCCAGACAGGGACACGCCCGGTCTCCGAAATCTGCCCCAGAGGTACCAGTACTGAGGTCCCCTTCGTACGCCTCGCGCCCGAATCGGGTTTCGCTGTGACGGGTTTGGTACTGGAAAAGGGTTGGCGGACTGCCTTCCGGTCGATATGGTTCGCGCAGATTCATTGAGGACGGGATTGGGGGGCCATCACGTCGTGACACTCGTGGCAACAAGGGTCGACTCGCTTCCTCCCTTCGAGCAGATGGGTCCGGTGCCGGACGTCATCGAGCGTGCACGCGGCGGCGACCGGTCGGCTTTCGCCGATCTCTACGACACTCACGTCGACGCGGTGTATCGCTACATCCTGTACCGCGTCCGCGAGCCCAGCGACGCGGAAGATCTCACGAGCGATGTGTTCACTCGCGCGTTCGCGAACATCCACCGCTACCGCTGGCAGGGCAAATCGTTCCTCGCGTGGCTCTACACGATCGCGCGCAACGCGGTGACGGACCGCCGTCGCCGACAGCGTCCGACCGTCGACCTCGAGAACGCGTTCGGTCTCGCCGAAGACGGACCGACCGCGCACGAGCACGCGGTCCGTGGTGAGGAAGTCGACGCGCTTCGCGGTGCGGTGAAGCACCTGACGACCGAACAGCAGGAAGTTCTCGTGTTGCGCTTCGTCGAGAACATGTCGAGCCGGCAGGTCGCGAACATGCTCGGCAAGAACGAAGGCGCGATCCGCGCGCTGCAGTTCCGCGCGCTGGGCCGTCTCCGCAAGCTCATGACGACCGAGGTCGCCTGAGCGCCTGAAACTCGGCGCCTTCGGCAGCCATAGACTCTCTAGAGATGCGATCTCGCGCTCTTCCCCTGCTCGTCACTCTCGCGTTCTTCGCTTCCGCTTGTGGACTGCTGCCGGCCGATCTGCAGCACGAGCTGCTGCCTTCGCAGACCCAATACAAGACCGCTGAGGCCGCGTACTCGGTCCTTATCGAGCGCCACGTCGACAAGCCGACGCCCCAGCAGCTGATCCCTGGAGCCCTCGACGGGGTCACGAAATACCTGAAAGACGCCCAGATCGACGCCGCGCCGACCGTCGACCGGCCGTCTCTGACGGGCAGCGAGTGGTCCGATTTCGCGAAGTTCACGACGTCGCTCGACGCCGTCGTCGCCCGCTATCCGACCGCCGACAAGACCCTGATGGAGCGCGCCGCGGTCGATGGGATGGCGCGCGCGATGAACGAGTGCCACACCTATTACCTCGACCCGAACCGCGCGAAGGGCTTCAACCAGCGTCCGGCCGCGGTCACCGGCATCGGCGTGCAGATCTTCCAGCCCGACCCGAATCAGCCGATCGAGGTGATCGACGTCTACCCAGGTACACCGGCCGAGCGTGCCGGCGTGAAGAAGGGCGACAAGATCATCCGCGTCAACGGCGAGGACGTCACGAAGCTCACCACCGACGAGGTCGCGACACGCGTCAAGGGACCTGAGGGCTCGCAGGTGACCGTGACCTTCCTACGCGAGTCGAGCGAAGTCGAGTTCACGATGACGCGAGCGCGCTTCCAAGCCCCGCTCTTCACCAGCCGGATGGAAGGCGACAACATCGGATACATCAAGATCCCGCAGCTCATCTCGTCGGTCGCCGACGATGTGGGCGCGGCCGCACGCAGTCTCTCGACGCAGGGCGCGACCAGTTGGATCCTCGACCTTCGCGACGATCCCGGCGGAGAGCTCACCGTCGCGGTGAACGTCGCGAGTCTGTTCGTGCAGCGCGGCACGCTCGTCTACCAGATCGGGCGTGATGGTCAGCGCACCGCGGTCGACTCGAACCCTGGCAAGTTCCTCGGTCTGAGCAAGCCGCTGGTCGTGCTGGTCAACAAGAACTCGGCGTCGGGCTCCGAGATCATCGCGGCCGGCATCCAGGCGAACGGCGTCGGCACGGTCATCGGCGCCCAGACGGCTGGCTGTGTGGGGACCGGACAGCCACGCGAGCTCCCGGATGGGGGCCTGCTGCTCGTGACGCTGACCAAGATGCAGGACGCCAAGACCGGCGCGGACCTCAACGGCCCCGGCAAGGGCGTCGTGCCGGACCGGGTCGTCGCGGACCCCGCTGACCAGCAGCTGCAGGCCGCGATCACGTTCCTGCGGGCGCACGTCTAGCCAAATTCGGCGGCTTTCCACCGAAATCTCACGCAGGCGGCACTCAAAGGTCACCGACCCTCGGTGACGCACGTCCGAGCATGTCCTGATGGGCGGATCGCTGCGCGTCGCTCTCGTGGCTCACGACGCCTGCAAGCAGGACATGCTCGAGTGGGCGCTGTGGAATGCCGAGTTCCTCGCGCGCACCGAGATCTGGGCGACCCGGAACACCGGCGAGCTCATCGTCGCGACGACCGGCCTTCCGGTGCGGCTGCTCCTCAGCGGTCCGCTCGGCGGTGACGCGCAGATCGCCGCGATGATCGCGCGTCGCGAGCTCGACATGGTCGTCTTCCTCTGGGATCCGCTCGCGACGCACGCGCATGCCCCTGATGTGCAGTCCCTCATCCGCCTGGCGGTGGTGCACAACGTCGCGATCGCCTGCAACCGGCGCTCAGCCGATCTCATGATGAGCTCGCGGCTCCTCGACGCGACGGCTGTGTAGGTCAGCTCTGCAGGCCCAGCGCGACGAGCCCCGCGACGAGCACCGCCACCCCGACGTACTGGTTCGGCGCCAGGCGCTCGCGTAGCACCGAGATCGCGAGCAGCGCGGGGATGAGCGGGTACGCGCCGCTCCCGGTCATCACGAACGTCGCGTAGCCGGACGCGATCCCCAGAGCGAGGAGCACGTTCGCGCCGGTGTCCAGCACACCGGTCGCCGCGACGAGCGAGATGGCGGGCCGCGCCGCGAGCGGTCGGATGGAGATGCCGCGCAGCACGACGAAGAGCGTCAGGAGGACGACGCTGAACGAGCGCTGCAGGACGATGAGCCCAAGCCCATCGGTCGCACGGACGCCGACGGCGAAGATCGCGCTCCACACGGCGAAGCCGAACGTCGCGAAGAACCCGATGCGGACACCCTCGGTGGGACGGCCGAACGTCCGACGGAGCTCGCGGATGTCCGTGGATGCGACCGCGACGCCGACGAACGTGACGCCGATCGCGATGGCCTGGCCGCTGGTGAGGCGTTCGCCGAGGAAGACGACGATGAGGACGACGGTCAGTGCGGCGTAGCTCGCGACGACCGGACTCACGACCGCGATCGGTCCGAGCGCGAACGCGCGGTAGAGCGCCGCGAGCGAGACCATGCCGACCACGGACAGCGCGAGCCCGTACGGCAGCTGTTGCAGCTCGAGCGTCGGCCAGCGTCCAAGCGCCGCGAGCGCCACGGCGTAGGCGGCGAGACCGATCGTCTGCATGCCCAGCGACGTGCGCACGACGCCCACACGCCGTGTCGCCATCGCGGCCGCGTAGTCACCGAAGCCGAACGCGATGGCCGCGCCGACGCCGTAGAGGAGAGCTTCGATGAGACCTAGACCACGAGCTGTCGCGGCGCGCGCGTGAGGTTGCGGGAGCCGGTCTCGGTGATGACGAGCATGTCCTCGAGCCGCACGCCGCCGAGCTCCGGCAGGTAGATGCCGGGCTCGACGGTCACGACGTCGCCGGGGGCCAGCGGTGTGGTGCCGGCGCGCCCGACGGTCGGCATCTCATGTATCTCGAGGCCTACGCCGTGCCCGGTCCCGTGGATGAAGCCGCGCGGGGCGCCACCGCTCTTCGACCGCTGCTGCCCCGGGCGGAGCGTGTCGTACCCGGCCTCGAAGATGACGTCCTCGACGAGCTCGTGCACTTCGCGACCTGTGATGCCCGGCCGCAGCGCCTTGATCCCCGCATCCTGGGCGCGCTTAGTGATCTCGTACATCTTCGCGATCTCCGGCGGTGGCTCTCCCCTGGAGACCGTGCGCGTCATGTCGGCGAAATAGCGGGTGGACCTGCTCTGTGGAAAGATGTCCATGACGATCGCCTCGCCCGCGCGCAACGGGCCGGAGCCGATCAGGTGCGGGTCAGCGGCCTGCTTTCCCGGCGCGATGATCGCGCCCTCCGAGACGCAGCCCAGCTCGAGCAGCCGCGATTCGACGATCGCGCGCAGGCGCTCGGCGGTGAACGACTCTCCATCGAGCTCGAGCGCTCCATCCTGCCGCACGCTGGCGCGCTTCAGTGCGTCGACGCCCTTCCCCCAGGCATCTTCGGTCGCGCGCTGCGTCGCCTCGAGCGCCGCGATCTCGTCGGGACGCTTCGCGCGACGGCGCTCGCTGAGGTCGCGATCGACGGCGATCTCGATGCCCGCGCCGCGCAGGCGTTCGGCCATGCCGAGAGGGAAATAGGACGCAACAGCGACGCGCCGCACACCGCGCGACGCGAGAAAGCGCTTGATGATCTCGGCGTCCAGCTCTTCGCGCGTCTCCGCGGTCTTGCCGATCTCCTGCGCGCCGAACGTGTCGAAGCTCAAGACCTCACGCGCGCGGGACTCCTTGCGCGCGCGGCCCTCCTCGAGTGGGCTCGCGACGATGACGACGTCGCCGTCCTGCTCGAGCGCGATGATCGGATCGGGCGCGAGGAAGCGGGTCACGTGATACACGTCGGGGAACTTGTACCCGTCGGCGTAAAAGAGAAGTGGGGTGCTCCGCTCGTCGGCGTGGGGAGCACGCTTCAGCTGTTCCATTTCTCCCCCAAAACTAGGGCTTCCCTCAGCCTGTCGCGATTTACACTCCCGCCGTGAAACGGATCTTGCTCGTCGAGGATGATGCCGAGGCCGTGCGGATGCTGGGATTCGCTCTCCGCCAGAACGGCTACGAGGTCGCCACGGCGGCCACCGGCTACCTCGCGCTCGCGGAGGTCGCGCGGCGCGATCCCGATCTGATCCTGCTCGACCTGTTCCTGAGCGGCGGAATGAACGGCGGAGAGTTCCTTGCTCAATACCGGCGCTCGGGGGGCCACGCGAAGGTCATCGTGATCAGCGGAGCCGCGCGGGCCGATCCGATAGCGAGAGACCTCGTCGTCGACGAGTTCGTCGGCAAACCCTTCGACCTCGATCGTCTGCTCGAATCGGTGAGGCGCTTCGCGTATGGATGAGGGCCTAGCTCGCGCTACATAAGCCGACCGTGCGCCATCCGAAACACACGTTCGGCACCCGCCGTCAGCGCCGGATCGTGCGTGGCAAGAACGACCGTCAAGCTATGTCGCGCGCGTAGGCTCGCGATGAGCTCGATCAGAGTACGAGCGGCATCCGCGTCGAGGTTGGCAGTCGGTTCGTCTGCCAACAAGACGCGCGGCTGATTCGCGAGCGCGCGCGCGAGCGCGACGCGTTGCTGCTCGCCAGCCGACAGTTGAGAGGGTCGGTGTCCGAGGCGTCCTCCGAGCCCGACCTGTTCCAGTAGGGGTCCCGCCAAATGCTGCGCCTGACGTTGCGTCGCGCCGCCCAACACGCGTGGCAAGGCCGCGTTCTCGAGCGCGGTGAGATCTGGCAGGAGGTGGAACGTCTGAAAAACGAATCCGACCGTTTCGCGGCGGTAGCGGGCCAACTCGTCCGACCGCATCCGAGCGAGGTCCTTTCCTGCTACCTCCACCGTGCCGCTCGTCGCGCGATCGAGACCACCGATGAGGCCGAGGAGCGTTGACTTGCCGGCGCCCGAGGGCCCCGTCACAACTACGTGCTCGCCCGCCGCGATCGAGAGGTTGACGTCGTCGACGGCATCGACGCTGCTGCCAGCGAGCGTGAAGCGGCGACAGGCAGCGGTGAGCACGATCAACTGCGCGCTGATGTCCAGATGCTACTCAGCGCAAACATTCGCTTGCTAGGCTCACGAGCACGATGTCGCTGTCATCGATCGCGCAGGTGGCAACACGCCGGGCCCGCTGGGCTCTGGCATTGCTGGTCCTGTCCGCGGCGGCATGCGGCTCCCTCGGTGTGCGGCCGACTCCCTCCGCCACCACGGCCGCAACGCAGTCGTCGCCCACCATCACGGCGACGGCCTCCACGACGCCGCGACCGAGCACATCGCCGATGGCGCGCACGCTTGCCGGGGTGCGCTTGGAAATGAGGCCGCGCGACGTGATCGCGGTCCTCGGCGATCCGCCAAGACGCGACGTCGCCGCAGGGTCGGGCCTACCGATGTGGATCTACGGCCCGATCGGCCTCGAGTGGGGCGCACAGGGCAACGACGCGCCGTTGTATTCCATCCTCGTCGTCCCACCCTTCGCGGGTCGCACCGCAGAGGGCCTGGGGCTCGGCGACGATCGCGATGCCGTGCGCCGTCTCTATGGCGCGTACCAGATCATCACTCAGTCAGCGTCCTCGATGCTGGTCATCGACGACGTCGGCACGAGCATCCTTGCGCATCTGGACACCGGGGGACGCATCACCGACATCGAACTATTCGCGGGGGACCCGCGGCGCTAAGCGCTGAACGCTACCGCTGGCAGAGAGAGCCGACCACCGTGCCGGTCCCCGCATGGCCGACGTTCGGCGCATAACCGGTGTTGGTCTGCACGACGATCACGGCCACGACATCACCGCTGAGCGTGCTACCGACCTGCGTGACCCGAGTCGTGACGACGAGCGCCATGTAGCTCGGGATGGCGGGGGGTGGATTCGAGCTGTTGCCTGGGTCGGTCGTCCAGCTGGCACCGCAGGTGGGGAGCGAGACCGAATTTTCGAAGCCCTTGAAGTCGAGAGGCGCCGTGCCGCCGCTCAAGCTGTTGACCCCGTTCCAGGCCGCGCCCCAGAAGGCGACGCTACCCGTTCTCGATAGGTCGCCGACGGCGAATGCGCCGACGGCGGGATAGTCGTAGACGAACGCGGTGCCCGCGACGCCGGCCGCGTGGTAGTAGCCATCGCTGCTGAAGGCCGCCGTCACGGCGACGGGACCGAGCGGCTGGGTCGAGGTCAACTCGCAGCGCGCGACCCCATCGGGTCCGCTCGTGCCCGAGCAGGTCTGGCCCCCGAGCGCCAACGTGATGACCCGTCCGGCGATCGGCGCGAGGCCGTCTTCCTTCAGCGTCGCGGACAACTCGGTCCGGGCGCCGAGTCGCACCAGCATGCTGTCGGGTAGCGTCAGCGCGCTTTCTTCGAGTGTGACGGTGAAGTTCGCGGCGCGCGTGCCCGCCAGGTAGCCTGCGTCGCCCGCGAAGCTGACCGTGAGCGGATAGGTCCCGGCTGCGCTGAGCGGCGTCAGGTCGCAGCTGGCAAGGCCGTCAAGACCTGTGCTGGCGACGCACGATGCGTCTCCAAGACGGAAGGTAAGCGGCTTGGCGTTGACCGGGATCGTTGTCCCGAGTTCAGTGAGTCGCGCCGCCACGGCGGTGCTGTCGTGGAACTCGGAGGTGACGGATCCGGTCATGGCGAGCGCCGTCGCCCGGCCAGAGACGAGCTGTCCGGTGGCGACCTCGAACGTGAAGGGCTCGCCACCTTCACTGGTCAAAGAGACCCGAGCGCCTTCGGCTGCGACGATCCGCAATAGCCCCGACGCCGTCGCCGTGCGATACCGCTCCAGGGGCCTCGTGCGCAAGAAATCCGCGCTCGTACGCACGACGATGAGCATCCCCTGGTTCGGGTCCGTGGCCGAGCCACCGCTATACACGGTCGCGACCTCGCTGTTGACCAAGCCGCGCCAGACCCCGCGCGTGACGAAGTCCTCGCTCGGTGCCGGCGCTCCGTTGCCGTTGTCGACGATGATCCCGGTCGCATAGGGCGGCGGCGTGCGCACCGGCGACACGAAATTCGGATCTGCGGCCGCACGCGTTCCGCTCCGAGCAGCCTGCGTGTCGGCGTCGATGGCCTGCCGCTGCGCCAGCTTGGCGTCGAGCAGCGTCGTCGGCCGCGCGCTGAGCGCAACGGAGGCGGTCGCCATCAACAGGATCGCCACGCCCAGCGCCAGCATCGGACGCGACCGCAGAGTTCGGACGCGGGGCAAACGGTCTCTCATGGCCGGTCGATGTCGGTCTCATACCGAAGGCTATCGAGCGTGCCAGCCGTGATGTCGTTGGCGTTCAGTGCACCGACCATGAAGTCCCACGCCATCTCGGGCGAATTACCGGTGGAGAAACCGGGCGGCAGGCTTGGGTGCGAGCAGGCACCGTTGCAGGCGGCTTCTTGGGTCATGATCACGGAGAAGGGCACCGGCTCGCCGTACTTGTAGAAGTGCCACAGACTCACGGCGCGCCACTGCCGCGCCTGCAACCCGTCCTCCCGGTAGATCTCCGGCATCGGCCACGCCCCGAGCGTGTGCCACGACACTGCCGCGACATCGGAGAGCTTCCAGCCGTTCGCGCAGCCTCGATCAACGTCATCCGTCGGCATCGTCCCCGGGCATCCACCGGCGTCCCCAAAGTCATAGAACAGCCCACCCGGAACGGATACGTACCCCGCGACCCAGTCCTTGGCGCGCGCGGGCGTGCTCCAGGCGAGCTCGAGGTCGATAGCGCCAGCCGCGAACACTTTGCTGCGGAACTTCTGGTCGAATATCCACTGGTTCACGGCCGCCACCATCTGGGCCCAGCGCTTGCCGTGCTCGAAGTTCGTCTCACTCTTGAAGTAGCAGTCCGCGTTTGTGCAGTTGCTCGTGCCGATCGCGATCTCGAGGAAAGCATCGTCTTCGGCCGCGTTGTAGAAAGCTTCGATGTAATCCTTCACCTCGGTCGTGATGGTGGCGATGTCCTGGAAGTTCACCGCCCCCCAACCCACCGCGCCGTACCTATCGCCGGCGGGGCTGGTCACCTTATCGGCCTTGCCGAATGCGAGAGCAACGAGCCCGTTCTTCAACCCGCGCTCCTTCATGTCGAGCGCCTGTTGTTTCCCGATCGGACCCAGGTTGTTCGTGGTGATGTAGACCGAGCGCGTGCTTGCCGGTAGCGGCGGCTTGATCACCGTGACCGCGAACTGACTCAGGCCGAGGTTGCCGAAACTGTCGGTAATGGCGACCACGACGAGGTACGGCTGCTCGCGCACGTGGATGTATTGGTGCGACAGGAAGAACGTTTTCAACCCAAACAGGGCGAGCGGCTGTGCTCCGGCACCCTCGCCCCAGTCGACCGTGCCGGTCCAGCTGTCGTTGAGGTCGTCGTCGACGAAGGACCCGAAGCGAGTCAGGTATGCGCCCTGCACCAGCGTGATGTTTCCGCCGGCGCTCACCGTGGCGGCGGTCGTTCCGACCTGCGCGGTGGTGAACAAGCTCGTCGACGGGACGGTCTCGAAGGCGGTAGCCGGCCCCTTCCAGAGCAGCCGCGCCACGCCCAACGGCGGTGAGTTGTTGTAGTAGCTGACGCGGATGTACTGACGCCCGGCGGCAAGGGTGAGCTGCGCGGAGTCGCAGTCGCCTTCGAAGCTGGTCCCACCGGCGCAGTCGATGACCGTCATGAGCACGCCGGCGGCGTCCTTCATCTGCAGCCAGCCGCCGTTATTGACGTGCAGGCGCAGCTGATAGAAACCGTCGCCAGGCACGTCGAGGTAGCCCTCCCATACCACCGACCAGATCGCCCAGTGGTCGGGCAGACGCGGGTCACCATCGTTGTGGTCGATGCCGCCCTGGTCCGGGGGAATGACTGGATTGGTATCTGAGCCGTCCCAGCTGAAGTCGATGTTCGGATCGACCCGCTGAAAGACGAGGTACTCCTGATGCGCCGGATCCACGTACTGCGCGCCGTTGAAATAGCTGGCGAGGAGACCACGCTGCGCCGGCACTGGCTGGTTGGCCTGGGGACCACCCGTGTATGTCAGCGGCTCCCGCAGCGGGAGGACGTCGAGGCCGACCGGACCATGTGCCCAGGCGTCCTCGTCGATGGAGTGGCATGCGGTCGCGACAAGGAATATCGCGACGCCTAGCGCCAGCCCTCGAGAGGGTCGGCTCAAGGAAGCGTGACGATCAGCGGAGCGTCGAGATCGCTGAGATCGATCTGAGCATCGATCGTGGTCGGTCCGCTCGCACTCGGGATCACAAGATGGACGACGTTGCGCGCCACGCGTCCGTCAGGGGCGATCCAGACGGTCAGCGTGCCGCTCCACTGCGCCATGCGGGTCGCATCGGCCCCGCTGACCTGCATGGCCGTGGCGACCGCCGCGAGATTGAGCTGGCCGACGATCTTGCGCGTCGACACGCTGGCGATCGTCTCGGTCCCGGCATCGGCGACACTCGTGTACAGCCGAGGATCACCCACCACGGTGCCATCTTTGAGGGTAAGCGGGCCCAAGGCGCTGGTCTGGGTAGGCGCTGCCCGAGTGTGCTCGCGCCACGCCTGGGCGTTGTCATTGGGCCAACGTTCCTTGACTCGCGTACCGACCGCGACGACGCGCGCCGGCCCCGTCTCGCCGGTGGTGATCAGGTCGTGATCTCCGCTGACAGCGGTCCCGGTGGTGATCATCTCCGTCGTGCGGCCGCGAGTCGTCACTTGCTGCTTGATCGCGACCTTCGCGGTACGTGCTTTCGCCGTGTCGCGGATCGCGTTGTTCATCGCATCGCGCGGATCGTCGGCCCGTGCGGAGCTCCCCGACACGAGCACTGCGACCGCGGTGAGGACGATCAGTCGGGAGACATGTGCGCGCGCGGTGATCTCGCTGCCGCGCCGGAGCACGGTCTTCGATCCCGCCCACCCGACACCAATGACGCTTGCTGACACGCGCATTGCGTGCGCCCCTCCCCACCAGCGAGGGCACGCTAGGCCGCTCGGTTTACCCGAGTCAAGTGTTCGCTATCCGCGCGCTCAAGAAGCCGAGCCGTAACGCAGAACGTCGAGGTATTCCGGTTAGTCAGGCGGTGCGAAGGGCCGCGGCGGGAGTCATTCGAGCGGCGGACCGCGCAGGCAGCCATGCGCCCACGCCGGCCAGCACGACCGCGGCTGCCACCGCGATCGAGGCGAGCGCGAGATCGGGTTGGGGCGCAAGTTGCACGTGCGTCGCGCCAGCGGCGGCCCGGCCGATGCTCGCGCCGGCTGCCGCGGCGGCCCACCCGAGCGTCGACCCCAATACGCCACCGATCACTCCGAGGACGACTCCTTCGGCGAGGAACATGCGCGCGATGTCGCGATCGCGTGCGCCCAGTGCCTTGAGAACACCGATCTCGACCGTCCGCTCCGACACCGTGGTGACCAGAGCGTTCAGGATCCCCAGACCAGCCAGCACGAACGCGGCGAGGGCGACGGCGATCAACAAGGCGTTGACCGCGCGGAAGAGATCGTCCACGGTCGCGATGACCGCCTCGGGATTGAAGGCCGCATAGCCGAGCTGTTCGATCGCTGCCTTGACCGGGCGCACGTCGTCCAGCGAGCGCGCGAGGACCCACAGCGTTGAATAGCGCGATGTGCCTAGGTCCCCGGCCAGCAGCTGGCCGCCGAAGAGCAGTGCGGCCGCGGTCTGCTGAGCGAGTCGAAGGTCGCGGGCGGTCGACGAGTCTCCAGTGACGATCCAGGCCTGCGCGTCCTCGGCCAGCGCGAGCGGGACAAGCGCAACGCCGGGGATCTCGGTGGAGGCGACGCCGACGATCATCAGCTCGAACATGCGACGCTCGCTGGTGTCGGTGCGACGGACCTCAAGCTGCGCACGCAGTCCGACCGCGTCCTCCGCGCTGCCACCGATGGCACGCAGGCCCGCGGGCGTCAGCACGGTGGCGTCAGGCTCAGCTGGAGTTGGTGCCCGTCCGGCGCCAAGCGCATAAGGCGTTCGCGAGCGCGGCGTGACCCCCGTCACCGTCCCGGAGGGAGATCGACCGCCGAGGCGCAGCGTCGCCGGGACCACGACGATCGGCATGACCTCACGCACACCAGCGACACTGGAGATCGCCTCGACGGCGGCGGCGTCGAGAGACCGCGGAGCAACTCCGGCGCGCTGCGTAGCGGGCGTGACCTGGATCGTGGTGATCATGGGTTGTTCTTCGAGACCGCCGAGCACTTGAGCACGCGCAGCGGTCGAAAGCGCGAGGAGGGCGACCAGGGTCGCCGTGGCGAGGATCACGCCCACCAGCGCCAGGCCGTTCCGCAATGGTCGGCGACGCAGACCGCGCAGGGCGGCACGAACGGTCTCACCCGGTCTCATGGCTGCGGATGCTACGCGGGCATCGCCTCTTCGAGCGGCGTCTCCGGCGTGAAGCGAAGCGTAGCGACGCGCACGCCGCCGAGGGTGATCGCGCCACCTGACACTCGCCCTACAGATGCGGAGCGGCCCATTCCTCTAGCGTCCACGCCGATGATTCGTGACGCGCGGGTCCGCCTCTTTCTGACGAGCGCCACCCTGCTCTTCGTCGAGCTTCTCCTGATCCGGTGGGTCCCGGCGAACGTCGTGTACGTCGGGTTCTTCAACAACTTCCTGCTCCTCGCGAGCTTCCTCGGCATCGGGATCGGCATTCTTCTCGGCCGGCGACTTAGCGCGTCGACCGCGGTCTACTTCGCGCCCATCGCGTTCGGCCTGGTGTTGTTCGTCTCGCTGGCCCAGGTCAACGTCAAGAACGAACTCGGAGACCTCTGGTTCGCGACGCGAGAGGGACAACGGCTCGACATCAACTTCTTCGTTCTGCCGAGCCTCCTCGTCCTGACGACGACCGCGATGGCGTTCCTGGCGCTGCCGCTCGGTCCCCTCCTTCGCGCGATGCCACCGCTGCGGGCCTATGCGTTCGACATCGGCGGCTCGATGGCGGGGATCGCGCTCTTCGCCGGAGTGTCTCTCGCGGGTCTGCCGCCGAGCGTCTGGTTCACGATCGGCGGCCTCCTCGTCGCCGTGTTGACGTTCGGAGCAGCGGGCCGCTGGCAGCGCACCCTTGCGGCGGCGGCGCTTCTCGGTGCGGTGACCCTGTGCTGGGGCATCGAAACGATCGGAGGGGACACCTACTCGCCGTATTACCGGCTCGATGTCGTGCACACGCCGCGCACCGATGTGATCTTCGTCAACGGTGTCTCGTTCCAAGCGATGTTCGCCGCGGACGCACCGAAAGAGGCGTACTACGACCAGGTCTATCGCTGGTTCCCTGGCCGCAGATTCGCGAAGGCGCTCATCATCGGCGCCGGCTCGGGGACCGATGTCTCCGTGGCGCTCGCGCACGGCGTGGGCGCGATCGACGCCGTCGAGATCGATCCCGGCATTCAGGCCATCGGCCGATCACAGCATCCGGATCACCCGTACGCGGACCCGCGCGTGTTGGCAGTCATCACCGACGGTCGCGCCTTCCTGCGAAACTCGACCGAGCGTTACGACCTGATCTTGTTCGCGGTGACGGATTCGCTGACGCTCGTCAGCAGCACCTCGAACCTGCGGCTCGAATCCTTCCTGTTCACGGAGGAGTCCTTCGCCAGCGCCCGCGACCATCTCGCGCCCGACGGCGTCTTCGTCATGTACAACTACTACCGGCAGCCGTGGCTGGTCCAGCGCTACGCGAACATGGTCGCCGACTCGTTCGGATCGCCGCCGATCACGCGGACGTACCCAACGGGGGATTTCGGCGCCGCGGTCATCGCCGATGGACCCCTGGTCCGAGCGCTGTCGGGAGGCCCGCCGCCCGGCGACACGATCGAAGCGGTCGATCTCTCCAGCGCGCCACGCCCTGCGACCGACGACTGGCCCTTCCCCTACCTCCGGGATCCGGGCATCGCGCCGCACTACCTGCTCGGGCTCGCGATCATGATCGCGCTCGCGGCGCTCGGCGTTGGTGGCGCGCTTCGCTACGACGGTTTGCCCCTGCGAGGTTTCGGCGCGCGCTACGCGCACTTCTTCCTGCTGGGCGTCGCGTTCCTGCTGCTCGAGACGCGGAGCATCGTGACCTTCAGTCTCCTGTTCGGGACGACCTGGTACGTGAACGCGCTGGTGTTCTTCGCGATCCTTGCGAGCGTGCTCGCCGCGGTCGCGGTGAACAGCCGGCTGCGGTCGCGCGATCCGCGCCTGCTGTACGCGGGCCTTGCCGGATCGCTCCTCATCGCGTATCTCCTCCCACCGTCCGCGCTGCTCATCGATCCGCCCATCCTCCGCTACGCCATCGGCTCGGCGATCGCCTTCGCGCCCGTCTTTTTCGCGAATCTGGTGTTCACGTTCTCGTTCAAAGACAGCGACGCCGCCGATCTCGCCTTCGGCGCCAACCTCGTCGGCGCGATGGTGGGCGGCGTTCTCGAGTGGGGCGCGCTCGTCACCGGATACCAGGCGCTGCTGATCGTGGTGGCCGGCGTCTATCTGCTCGCCTGGATCGCGCGGCCCCGCCGCGTCTTCAGCGGCGAGCCCGTGATGGTGGTGCCGCCGCTCGCGCCCGCGCCTCAGCGCTAGCTGGTGGCGATGGCGGGCACGGTCAGCGCTCTGGTGAGTCGCCGCAGCGGCCACTTTCGGATGGAGTCCGGCTATCACAGCGCGTGGTGGCATGAGCTCGAGTCGGTTTTCGACCGTCCGGTCCAGCTGCGTCCGTTCGTGTCGGAGCTGGCAGTGCGTCTTTCTTCGCATCGTCCTGAGGCGGTGTGCGGCCCGGAGAGCGGCGGCGCCAAGCTCGCTGGGATGATCGCGAGCGAGCTCGGCGTCGCGTGCCTGATCGCCGAACGATTCGAGACGCGCGCGAGCGGGATGTTCCCAGTCGCGTACCGGATCCCGGCGACGGGGCGACAGAGCGCCAGCGACAGATCGGTCGCCATCGTCGACGACGCGATCAGCGCCGGTTCGGCGGTGCGCGGGGCCTACGCGGATCTCGTCGCGTGCGGTGCGCGGCCGGTCGCCATCGGCGCGCTCATCGTGTTCGGCGACGCGGCTGCGCGCTTCGCTGCGGACGCGGGGCTCGCGCTCGAGGGGCTCGAGCGGCTGCCGCTCGACCTGTGGCTGCCACAGGACTGCCCGTTGTGCGCGGCTGGCGTCGCGCTCGAGAGGATCGCCGCTGGCTGATCACCGCCGACGCAGGAGCGACAGGCCCCGACCGCTCGCGATCTCTTCGAAACCGAGCCGCTCGACCGAATCGACCTCGGCGAGGTGCTTCGCGAGATCGCGGTTCACGCTCGGCGCGGCGTAGTCGAGGATGACGTACTGCGCGTCGCACACGTCGAGACCCACGAGGTTGTAATTGAAGCGACGCTGCGGGAGCTGCGTGGTGAGGAAGTCGCGTGACGAGACCGCCGCCTCCGGTGGTATCGCGCGAAGTGCGGCGAGGAATGGCTCGTAGCGCGACTCGCGAGCGAGGAGCGGCTCACCCGACGGCGCGCGGTTCGGCTCGCCGCGGAGGAACGCGTTCGCGAAATCCAACGAGAACGGCAGCCCACCGAACGAGAACGCGAAGAAGAGACTGCTCGCGAGGACGCCAATGGTGACCCGCCGACGCCAGCGTTCGCCCAGCGCCGCCACGCCAAGGATCGACGCGCCGAGGGCGAGTGGGATGAGCGGAGCGCCGTACTGGTTGTGGAGGGTGTGCTCGCCGCCGTAGTCGGACAGCATGAGATACCCGAGCGGGGGCAGCGACGGGACCAGCGCCCATTTCGACCGAAGCGAGTCCGAGACCGGGTCCGAACAGGCTCAAGACAAAGACGACCTTCGAGCCGATCTCGCCACTGACAAGAACGGAGAGCACGCGCAGCGGGTCGAGCAACAACGTTCGTGCGATCTCGCCTTCGTCGCGGCCGAGGCTCGCGTAGCGGCCGAGGTAGTGATACGGAGCGCCCTCGGCGAATGCCGGGATGATGACCTGCAGCGTCACGACGAACGCGACGATGCTGCCGACGATCACCACCGTGCTCGAGCGCCAGCGGCCCTGGAACGCGAGCGCGACGCCGAACCCGACGCCGATCAGCGCGACCTCTTCCTTGGCGAGCAGCGCGACGACGAGGCAAAGGATCATCGGACCGGTCCGCCGCGTCGCGAGGAAGTACAACGCGAAACCGAGCGGCGCCACCGCGAGCGTGATCTCGTGGAAGTCATACAGCGCGATGAACGAGAGCGGCGCGCTCAGCAGGTACGCCGCGACCCACACGAGACGCTGCTCGCTCGTCGGAAGGGAGCGGCGCGCGAGGAGATAGATCGGCCACACGCCGAGCGCGAGCGCGATCGTCTGCACAACGATCAGCGTCTCGGGATGCGGGAACACGATGTATGCAGGCACGAGCAGCAGCAGAGCCGGTGAGAAGTGGTCGCCGAAGAACGAGTGCGGCTCGCAGCGCGCGAGGCTGATCGTCGACTCCATGAAGCGGCCATGGACCGTGTTCCAGACGACCTGATCGAACACCGCGAGGTCGGACGCGGTCGAATGGAACGACCAGTGGCGCAGCAGCGCCAGCGCCCCGAACAGGATCGTTGCCAGCAGCGCGGCGGCGACCACGATCCGACCCTCGGAGCGCGCCAGGAATTCCGAGCGCCGCCCCGCCACCACGACGAAAACCTACCTCAGCCGGCGGGGTTCGCGACTCCTTCGAAGAACGCGATCCGAGCGCGCGAGTTCGCTTGGCGGATCGGCCGCAGCGGCTTGTATTCGGGCGACTCGTACCACTCGAGCGCGCGCGCGAGCGACGGGAACTCGATGATCACCGTGCGTGGACCGGGCCATTCGCCTTCGCGGACTTCGGTCTTCCCACCGCGCACGAGGTAACGGCCCCCGTATTTTGCGATCGTCGCAGGGACCTGCTCGGAGTACCGCCGGTAGCCCTCCGCGTTGATCACCTCGACGATCGCGATCACATAACCAGCCACGCGTACACCTCCGTCACGGTCGCTGGAGCGCCGGCGCTTGGATCATCACCGCGATGCCGACAGCGATCGCAAAGAACATCGCGATGGAAGACGCGACGATGATCGCGCGTTGGCTCGCCGGCGGACGGCCGCGCCCCTCCGATCGCCGTCCGGCGTTGTCATGCCACCGCACGAACGCCAGCCAGCTGATGCCGATGTACGCCACACCCAGGACCGCGAGCCACAGCCCGATCCCGAGGATCCGTGCGCCCAGTCGCTCCGTCCACGCAAGCCATGCGGCGTGCTGATCGACGAACGTGACGGCACCGCCGATGATCGGCAGGTTCTGGAGCCAGGCCCATACCGCCTCGCCGTCCGCGCGCAGCCGGTCCGCCGCCCGGATCCGCGCGACGATCCCGACGGCGAAGCTGAGCATCGCCACCACGCGCCAGGTGACCAGCGTGAGCACGCGGTCGCGACGGCGTTCGCGCCAGCCATCCTCGCCGTACTCGGGAAAGAAGCGCGACGCTTGCCGCGCGCCGGGCGATTCGAGCTCCTGCGCCAGACGCGACAGGAACTCCTCGCGGTTCGCGAAGTACCCACCGTGGTCGAGGATGACGTTCATCCAGTTCGTGACCTCGATCTGCTCGTCCGGTGGGCGGATGTGTTTCGGTGTATGCAGCAGGCCGCCCGACACGGGGTCGTACGCGGACCAGACGTTGATCCAGCGCACGCTCGCCCGTAGCGGCTCGCGCAGGCGACAGGTGCGCGCTGGCACGAGGCGTTTGTCCCACGCATTGTTGAGCGCGGACCCGAACGTGACGAAGGTCTTCACGCGCTCGAGGTCCGCCGGAAGCACGGAGTCGGAGCACAGTGCGTCGTATGCGACGACCGTGCCCTGCGAATGCGCGACGACCGCGATGCGCTCGCACTTCCGCTTCTCGACGAGGAAGTGGATCGCGGCCGCAACGCTGCCGCGGATGTGCACGGCCTGGATGTCGTCCCACATGAAGGTGTAGAAGTCGCCGATCTGGTCGAGGAAGAAGCTCCGGAGCCCCATGACGGCCTGCTCCACCGGGCCGGGGATCTGCGCCAGCACGTAGAGCCCGAGAATGAGGGGGATCGAGAGGATCGCCGCCGCGACGTAGCCGAGGAAGAGAAGCAGCGACGAAACGAGCTCGATGATGTCCTTCGGTGATCGGATGTTGCGGAACGAGGTCACGACGAGCTCGGCGAGGCGCAGGCATCGCACGACCGCCGACTTCAGTCCCCACCACGTCATCTCGTCGAGGTTCGGGGCGTCCAGACGCGCCGCCCACCACGCCTCGGCGAGGATCCAGGTCTGCGCGGGATGGTCCACGTCCGCGGCGAGCTCGAGCGAGAAGCGCGCGGGACGCTCGGCGAGCTCGCCGTAGGTCAAGTCCGAGGACGCGACGCAGAGATCGCGTTCGCGCTGCTGGTGCCATTCCTGGAGCCAGTGGAGGAGCGCACCGCCGAACTCGCGGACCGTGGAGCTCTCGGGCTGTTGGCCGATGCCATGCACGAAGACGACGCCGACACGGGTCGCGCCGGCGGTCTGCGCGATGAGGTGCTGCTCGACGGCCTGCCGCTCCTGCATCAGGCGACCCGCACGCCCCGCTGATACACAGCCCATACGCGCCACATCGCGCGCGGATCCGAAAGCGGATCGCCGTGCACGAGCACGAGGTCCGCGGGCTGGCCCTCGTCGAGATGCCCGGCGTGCTCGACGCCGTACAGCGCGCCGCCATTGCGCGTCGCCGCGGCCAGCGCCTCGTACGGCTGGAGACCGGCGGCGACGAGGAGCTCGACCTCCCAGGCGAGATGGCCCGCTCGTACGGAGCCACCGCCGAAGTCCGAACCGGTCGCGATGACGACGCCGGCGCGCTTCGCCGCGGCGATCGACGCGTACGCGCCTTCCTTGCGCGCCCCGATGCGCTCGCGCCCCTCCGCTCCTGTGAAGCGGTCGATCGTCGTCGTGCGCCCGAACGTCTCCCACGACGCGAACACCGAGAGCGTCGAGACGAGCGTCACGCCGTTGCGCTTCATCGTGCGGCAGGTGTCGTCGTCGAGCTCCGTGCCATGCTCGATCGAATCGACGCCGGCCTCCGCGGCCACCCGTGCGCCGGCGAGGTAGCCGGAATGCGCTGCGACGCGCGCGCCGCGCGCGTGTACCGCCTTCACGGCCGCGCGAACGTCCGCGACCGCGAACGGCGAATCCTTCAGGCCCCCCGGCGCGTCCATATAGAACTTCACCAGATCGGTGCCGAGATCGAGCTGCGCGAGCGCGGCATCCTTCAGCTGCGGACCGTCGACCGTCACCCACATGGCCGGATAACCGGTCTTGCCGATCCACGTCCCGGCCACGCGTATGTACGGCGCGCCGGGCTTCCCTTTCAGCTCGTCGCGGACACCGATCGAGAGCGGCTTGCCGTCGGCCATCGGCGCGCCGACGTCGCGTGACCAGAGGATGCCGGCCTGCGCGAGCCGCTTCGCGTTGTCCCGCGCGACCTGGCGCAGCACCGGGGGCGGGTCGTCGCCGCGCGCGATCCAGTGGCTGCCGCCCTGCATCGTCAGATGGCTGTGGCAGTCGACCATCGCCGGAACGATGGTGGCGCCACCGGCATCGACCACCTCGGCACCGGTGGTGTCCGCGGCATCGTTGGGACGGATCCACGAGATCTGCCCGTCTGCGATAGCGAGGCTCATGCCTGTCCGCAGCGAGTCCGACGTGCCGTCGGCGAGCGCCGCGTCGTGGAGGACGACCCGTGTCATCGCCGGGCGATGGTATGCGGAACCGCTATGACGTCCCGGGCGGCATATCAGTCGAGCGTGCGTGCGAAGAAGTCGACGATCATCGTGACGAGCTGATCCGGCGCCGGCTGCTCTTTCGGATTCGCGAGACCATGCGGACCGCTGCGCACCATGACCAGCGTTGCGGGCACGCCGGCAGACGTCAGCTTGGCCGCAAGCTCCTGCGACTGCGACGCCGGCACGGTCTGATCGGCGTCCCCTTGAAGGATGAGGAACGGCGGATCGTCGCGCGAGATCCACGTCACGGGGCTCGCCTTCCTCAGCGTGTCACTCGCGCTGCCCGGAGCCACCCCGAAGACCTCGGTGATGACCCGCGTCGCGTCGCTCGACCAGGCCGACACGGTCAGGTCGGCGGGTCCGAAGAGATCGACGACGGCCTGAAGGCGGCTCGACTCGCTCGCCCACTCGCCCACGTCGAATCCCGCGCTCGCGTCCGCGGTGCCCATCAGGCTCACCAGGTGCCCGCCCGCGCTGCCGCCCCAGGCGCCGATCCGCTGCGCGTCGATCCCGTAGGTCGACGCGTGGGATCGCAGATAGCGGACCGCGCACTTCGCGTCGACGATCTGCGCGGGCCACGTGTCGGCCGGCGCAAGGCGATAGTCGATGGAGGCAACGACGAAGCCCTTCGCGTTCAGCGGTGGCCGCAGCTGCTCCAGGAATCCACCGCCGGCCTTGCTGCCGTGCTCCCAACCGCCGCCATGCACGTAGATCACCGCCGGCGCCGGCGCGCTCGGCCGCGGCGAAGGGAGCGAGATGTCCATCGCCAGCGGCGTTCCGCCGTCTGTGCAGTAGGTCACCGTCTGAATGGGCGCCTTCGCCATCGGCGGGGACGACGCCTTCCGTGGCGGTGTTTCGGTGGCGCTGGGCGCCGTCGTTGCGGCGGTGGGACTGGGCGCCGTCGCTCCCGCGCCGCCGCAGGCCGCGAAGAGGACGGTCACGAGCGCCAGGCGGAGCGTTCGCTTCATACCGCTCATACGGCGCCCGCCAGGGTGGTGTGACGCCGAGGTGTTAGCGAAACGTGAAATCCGGTGTCAAGCGGTCCAATCGAGGACGACTTTGCCGCACTGACCCGAGCGCACGACCTCGAACGCCTGCGCGAACTCCTTGGCCGGGAAGCGGTGCGTGATCACCGCGCTGATGTCGAGACCGCTCTGCAGCATCGAACCCATGCGGTACCACGTCTCGAACATCTCACGGCCGTAGATCCCCTTCAGCGTGAGGCCGCGGAAGATCACCTGATTCCAATCGATCGGGATCTCTTGATCCGGGATCCCGAGGAGCGCGACGCGGCCGCCGTGGTTCATGAACGCGAGCATGGAGCGCAGCGCCGCGGGACTGCCGGACATCTCGAGCCCGACGTCGAACCCCTCGAGCATTCCGAGCTCCTTCATCACCGCGTCGAGTGTCGTCGTCGTGTAGTCCACGGCGAGCGTCGCGCCGAGCCGGCGCGCCAGGGCGAGCCGGTAGTGGTTGCGGTCGGTGACGACGACGTAGCGCGCGCCCACGAACCGGCAGACCGCCGCGGCCATGACCCCGATCGGGCCGGCGCCGGTGATGAGGACGTCCTCGCCCGCGAGCTCGAACGAGAGCGCGCTGTGCACCGCGTTCCCGAGCGGGTCGAGGCACGCGCCGATCTCGTCTGGCATCCCCGGCGGGAGGACATACGCATTCGACGCAGGAACGCTGATGTACTCGGCGAATGCGCCGGGCCGCTGCACCCCGATGCCGACCGCATTGCGGCAGAGGTGACGGCGGCCGGCCCGGCAGTTGCGGCAGTGCCCGCAGGTCACGTGACCCTCGACGGCCACGCGCTGTCCGGTCGCGAAGCCGCTCACCTCGCTGCCGATCTCCGCGACCGAGCCCTCGAACTCATGACCGATCACGAGCGGCACCGGGATCGTCTTCTGGGCCCAGGCGTCCCAGTTCCAGATGTGAAGGTCGGTGCCGCAGATCGATGTGTAGTGGACGCGCACCAGGAGATCGTTCGGGCCGATCGTCGGACGCGGCGCGTCCTCGAGCCAGATCCCGGGCTCGCGGCGGCTCTTCACGAGCGCGCGCACTCAGATCACTCCGAGGGCGCGACCGACCTTCGCGAACGCCGTGATAGCGCGATCGACGTGCTCGGGCGTGTGCGCCGCCGAGAGCTGCACGCGGATGCGCGCCTGATCGCGCGGCACGACCGGGAACGAGAAGGCGATGACGTAGATGCCTTCGGCGAGCAGCCGGTCGGCCATGGCGCTCGCGAGCTTCGCGTCGCCGAGCATCACCGGCACGATCGGATGCTCGCCCGCGACGAGCCTGAAGCCGTTCGCGGTCATGCCCTTCCGGAAGCGCGCGGCGTTCGCGAACAGCCGCGCGCGCAGGTCGCCGGCCGACTCGATGAGGTCGAGCACCGCGATGGAGGTCGCGGCGATGACCGGCGCGAGCGTGTTCGAGAAGAGGTAGGGGCGGCTGCGCTGGCGCAGCAGCTCGACGATCTCCCTCCGCCCACTGGTGTAGCCGCCGGATGCACCACCAAGCGCCTTGCCGAGCGTGCCGGTCAGGATGTCGACCCGCCCGACAACGCCGCGCGCCTCGTGCGAGCCGCGGCCGCTGGCGCCCATGAAGCCAACGGCGTGCGAGTCGTCCACCATCACGAGGGCCTTGTACCGCTCGGCGAGATCGCAGATCGCGCCGAGGTCCGCGACGATGCCGTCCATCGAGAACACGCCGTCCGTCGCGATGAGCTTGAAGCGAGAAGTCGCCGCGTCCTTCAGCTGGCGTTCGAGGTCGGCCATGTCGTTGTTGGCGTACCGGAAGCGCTTCGCCTTGCAGAGACGGACCCCGTCGATGATGCTCGCGTGATTCAGCGCGTCGCTGATGACCGCGTCCTCTTCCCCGAGGAGCGTCTCGAAGAGACCGCCGTTCGCATCGAAGCATGATCCGTAGAGGATCGTGTCCTCGGTACCGAGAAAACGCGTGAGCCGATCCTCGAGCTCCTTGTGGATGTCCTGCGTCCCGCAGATGAAGCGGACCGACGACATGCCGTAGCCCCAGCGATCGAGGGCGGCGTGCGCCGCCACGAGGACCTTGGGATCGTCGGAGAGTCCGAGGTAGTTGTTCGCGCAGAAGTTGATCACCTCGAGATCCGGACGGACGGCGATCTCGGCGCCCTGCGGCGAGCTGATGACGCGTTCCTTCTTGTAGAGACCGCTCTCGCGGATGGAGGCGATCTGCTCGCGGAGCGACTCGAGGAAACGCTGATCCATGGGCGCCAGCATCATGGCACCGGGCCGCGGAGGGCGTTATTTGAGGTCGAGCACCGTCTTGATCGTTTTGATGAGCTCGATCGGACCGAACGGCTTCATGAGGTAATCGGACGCCCCGACGGCGCGCCCTTCGGCCTGATCGGCGGCCTTGTCGTGTGCGCTGAGCATGACGACGGGCACGTCGCGTGTCTCGACGTCGCCCTTCAGCGTGCGGCAGACGTCGAAGCCGTTGGGCTTGAAGCCCTCGAACGTGACGTCGAGCAGCACCACGTCGGGCTTCGCCGTTTTCACGAGCTCCGGTACCGCGCCGGGATCTCCGGTCTCCACGACGCGCCAGCCCTGGCTGGACAGCGTGATCCGTACAAGTTCACGCATGTGGTTCGAGTCGTCGGCAACGAGAACTGTGAGCACCCTCGGTCGGACGATAGCAGCGCGACCAAGTGAGCCGGTGTCGCGCGGGTCTTAGCCCGCTCTAAGCGGTCTCGATGAGCTCGGCGACCGGCCCGTGCCAGGTCTGCAGGAAGTCGTGCGCGTCGAGAACGTCATCCTCCGTGAGGGCGGGCGCGTTCTCGCCGTCGCGTTCGACGATCGCGACGCTCGACTCGCCGCACACGGTGCACGCGAGCTTCACGACGATCGCCTGCGGCTCCGCCGTGACCCCACGGACCGCGCAGCTCGCAAGACGCGCCCCGCACGCCGGGCACTCCATCGTTCGGATGCGCTCGAGGATCGCCCCGATCCAGTCCACCCCCGTCTCGACTGCACAACCGACGCCACCCCAGGGACGCGCTCGGTCGAGCGGCGACCGAGCGCGCCCACGCTGCCCTTACGGGTCCGTGACGAGCCGCAGCCCCTCGTGCGCGATCTCTATCGTCTCGATCGCGACGTCATTGCTGGTCGCGTCGAAGTCGGGGCCGTTCCACTTCGTCGGCCAGGCATTGCTCAGCGTGTACCGCGCGAGCACCTGGCCTTTCTGATCTGAGATCACGATCGTGGCGTTCTTGTGCTCGAACTGCCCCGCCGCGATGCGGAACGCCCACTTCTGGAGATCGCTCGCTCCAGTGAAGCCCTGCTTCAGGACGATGTTGGGGTACTTCACGCGCCCCGGGATCTTGTGGACGGCCCCGTTCTCGCCGCCTTCCCTGAACTCGACGACCTCGATCTCCAGGCTGAGCCCCGAGACGGAGCGGAAGAACGCCGTCGGCATCCCGTCGAACGTGACGGCGACCTGCAGCGCCGAGAGACGAAGGTCATCGTTCCGAGCGGGCGATCCCGACGCCGCGGTCCCCACAACGATCGTCGCGACCATGAGAGATGCGATGACGAGCCTGTTCACGCCTTCCTCCTTGCACGCGGCCAAGCCGCGTCGCGGAGAGAGCCTAGGGCTCTGGAGTCGCGTCCTCGGTCGGGAACGCCCCGATGAGCGCGCCCGCGATGCGCGCGTCCGCGACCAACTCGTCCCACGCGCGCTCGAGGCTCGCGCCGTCCGGCGCGCGCTCGCCGCGGCGCCTCGCGAGCAACGCCGTCGCGCATGCGCGGAGCGACGGCGCAGCGACGATGACGCCATCCGAGCCACGGCCGACGCTTTCGGCGTCGGGCGCGGCACGGTGCGCCGCCACGTATTCGTCCATGTCGTCGGGCGGCACGCCGAGGAGCGGCGTCCCGTCGGCAAGCAAGACCGACACGATGTCGTACGGCGTCATCGTGTGATTCGAGACGCCGCGGCCGGCGACGTATACGACGTCGTGCAGACGCAGCGTGATCCGACCCTCCGGCGCCAGGGCCTCGGCGCGGGCGAGGATGCGGGTGGCGACGGTGAGTTCGGTCGCGGGCTGTTCGCGGATGAGCACACCTGTAGCGTGGCACGTCATGGAACCGATCGGCCAGGCGGCGCGTCCTAGTGGCATGCGCCCGATGCTCCTCGCACTCGCGCTGCTGGTCACCTCCGCGTGTGGCGGAGGCGCGGCGAGCCGCGCGGCCGACATCGCCGGCATCGTGACGAGCGTCAGCGGGCGCACCGACGGCGTGACCGTGCTCGTCGAGTCGGATCCGTCCACCCCATCGACCGGCGCGAAGGCCTCGGTCGCGGTGACGACCGGCACGAGGATCACGCGCAGGGCCCCGGGTGGCGACGTTGCGGCCACCACGCGCGAGCTCACTCCCGGTGTGATGGTCGAGGTGTGGTTCGACGGACCGGCCGCGATGTCCTATCCCGTCCAGGCCAAGGCGCTGACGGTGGTGATCGTCCGCTAAATCTCGCCGAACCGCTTCCGCAGCGCTGCCATCGTGCCGTCGATGGTGCGGTGGTGTCCGATGACGAAACGCGATACGAAGCGGAAGAACGGGTTGTAGACCTCGCCGTTCTCGGTGATCGTGAGCGTGCTCCCGCCCGGCGACGACGCGATGTCGCACGTCCACGTGCCCCCGAAATCCTTCTCTCCAACGACGCGCCGGACCAGCAGCTTCGGTGGCAGCGATTCGACGGTTTCGAACTTCACGTCCCCCACGCCACGCGACGACAGCAGCGCCGGATCGTTGATCGCGGCCCAGACCTCCTCCGGTGTGCGGCGAAACGTCGCGGTCCGGCTCGCCACGTGGCCCACCGGAAGTGATCGTCCAACCAGCGTGATCGCGACGACGATCACGAGGAAAAAGACAACGATGCCGACGACGACGTCCACGGCGAGCGAAAGCCTAGCCGGGTCGCGGGCCGGTGCGAGACAATCGACCCCAGCTGTCACGTTTGGCGGCTGGGCGGTGCTTTGAAGGAAGAGATGGAAGTGGCGGAGCGTCTGCGCCTTGGCACCAGCCCGGGGCCGGGCATGCCGCCGGCCTTCGAAGAGCTGTTCCGCAGGGAGTACCCCCGGGTGGTCGCGATCGCTCACCGTGTCGTGGCGGATGCCGATGAGGCCGAGGACGTCGCGCAGGACGTGTTCGTGTCCTTCTATCGCAAGCACCCAGCCGATGCGCACTACGCCGCGCCCTGGCTGTACGCCGCTGCCGCGCACACCGCGCTCAACGTCCTTCGCTCGCGCGAGCGGCGTGGGAAGCGCGACGCCGCAGAGGCGATCCGGCGCGACACGCACGCGCCCGACCCAGCGCAGGCCGCCGAGACGGCCGAGACCAGATCCGAAGTGCGGGCCGCGCTCGCGCGCCTGCCGGACCGGAGCGCGGCGTTACTCGCGCTGCGCTACAGCGGACTCAGCTACGAGGAGATCGCCGCCGCGCTCGGGCTGCGGCAGTCGAGCATTGGAACGCTGTTACGGCGCGCCGAAGACGCGTTTCGCAGGGAGGTCACCACATGAGTGACATAGAGGACATGCTTTCCGTGACCGATCCGAAGGTGGATACGGAGCGCGCGCTCGCGCGACTGCGCGCGCGCGTGGAGGCCGAGCGCATCGCGCCGGTGACACGTGGCGGCTCGGCGCCGCGGCGCGGCGCGGTGAACATCTGGCTCCGGGGACTCGCCGCCGCTGCGACGGTCGCACTCGTGGCGACGCTGCTCACCGTGAGCGGCCTCGCCGAGACGCTCCTCACGATCTTCGAGCCGAAGCAGCTCGTCGCGGTGCCGATCACGGTCACCGACCTGAGCGGCGCGGCCAGCTTCGGCGCCTATGGGACGCTGACGTGGACGGAGCAGCCGAAGCCGTATGACGTTCCCGACATCCGCACCGCGGCGCACGACAGCGGCATGACCGTTCTCGTGCCGGGCAACCTGCCCGCGGGCGTCGGCGCGCCGCACTACGGCGTCATGAACAAGACGACGGCCACCTTCACGTTCAGCGCGGACCGGACCAGGCAGTCCGCGGCCGCGCAGCAGCGCACGCCGCCACCGATGCCGGCGAACATCGACGGCAGCAGGCTCTTCATCACCGGCGGGCCCGCCGTCGTCGCGTACTACGCCGACAGCACGACCCCGACCGGCGCGACCGGCGTCAGCGGGGCAAGCCCGTTCGCCGGAATGCCAAAGCTCATCGTCGCGCAGGGCAGACCGCCGGTGGTGCAGTCCGACGGCGTGACCGTCGAGCAGCTGCAGAGCTATCTCCTCGCGCAGCCCGGCATCTCGCCGCAGCTCGCGGCACAGATCCGCGCGATCAAGGACCCGTCGAGCACGCTTCCGGTCCCGATCCCCGTCGACATGGCGACCTCGAAGAAGGTCACCGTGCAAGGCGTTGAAGGGATCTTCGTCGGTGACTCGACCGGCCTCGGAAGCGCCCTGATCTGGCAAAAGGACGGCATCGTCTACGGCGTGGCCGGGACGCTCACGGAATCGCAAGTCCTGGCGGTGGCAAACTCGCTGCATTGATCGACGCGCCCGCGATACGCACGCACGAGCTGGCGAAGCGATACGGCAGCATCACCGCGCTCGCGGGCCTGACGATGACGATCCCGCGCGGCGACATCTTCGGATTCCTCGGACCGAACGGCGCGGGCAAGACGACCGCGGTGAAGCTCCTACTCGGACTCACTCCGCCGACGTCGGGCCACGCCGAGGTCCTCGGCGCGGCGATCGGCGACCGCGCCGCATTGCGCCGCGTCGGGTACCTGCCCGAGCTCTTCCGTTATCAATCGTGGCTGACCGCGCGCGAGGTGCTGGCGCTGCACTGCGAGCTCGCGGGCATCGACCGCGCCGCATGGCAACGTGAGATCGAGGACGCTCTTGCGATCGTCGCACTCGCCGACCGCGGATCGGGCCGCATCGGCACGTACTCAAAGGGGATGCAGCAGCGGCTCGGCCTCGGCGTGGCGCTGCTCGGCGCGCCCGACCTCGTCGTCCTCGACGAGCCGACGAGCGCGCTCGATCCCATCGGCCGGCACGACGTGCGCGAGGTCATCCGTGGGCTCGGCGAGCGCGGCACCACTGTTTTCCTCAACTCGCATCTCCTGACCGAGGTCGAGCAGGTCTGCCACCGCGTCGCCATCGTCGATCGCGGCCGCGTGGTCGCCGAGGGCACGCTCGACGAGCTCCTCGGCGGTGACACCGTGCGGATACGCGTGACCGACCTCGATCGTGCAGCGAAGACGGGCCTTTCGCGCTTTGGGCAGCTCGACGACGAAGGCGACTGGCTGGTCATACGCGGGATCGATACCGACCGCGTGCCCGAGCTCGTCGCCGACATCGTCCGGCTCGGCGGCCGCGTCCACGCGGTCGAGCCTCGTCATGAGTCGCTCGAGGACCGTTTCCTGCGACTGCTCGGCCAGCCGAACTGATGCTGGCCCTCACCATCGCACGACTTCAGCTGCAGGAGCTGCTGCGCCGCCGGCTGTTCCTCGTGCTCCTGCTGCTCACGGTCGTCGTGATCGCGCTCACGACGTGGGGCTTCTCGCGGATCCCGAGCCTCGGTGAAGCGCAGGGCCGTCCGATCTCCGACGTGCAACGCGCCGCCGTCGCGTCCCAGCTGCTGATCCTGGTGATGTTCATGTTCAGCTTCGTGCTCGCGTTCTCGGCCGTCTTCGCGGCGTCGCCCGCGATCTCGGCCGAGGTCGAGTCGGGGATCACGCTCGCGATGCTGGCGCGCCCGATCACGCGGCTTGAATACGTCGTGGGCAAATGGCTCGGCCTCCTCGCGACCGTCCTCATCTATGCCATCCCCGCGGCGTCCATCCAGATGGTGCTGGTGCAGATCGTCGTCGGCTATTCCCCGCCACACCCGCTCGAGTTCCTCGCGTTCGTCGTTGGCGAGGCTGTCGTCATCCTCACGTTCTCGCTGCTGTTGTCGACGCGCTTCGCCGGCATGGTCGGCGGCGTGAGTGGTCTGATCCTGTGGGGTCTCGCGTGGATGGGCGGCATCGTCGGCGGCATCGGCCTCGTCTTCGACAACGCGACGCTGACGCACGTCGGGACGGCGTCGAAGCTCATCCTCCCGACGGATGGCCTCTGGCGCGGCGCGGTGTGGAGCCTCGAGCCGGCGTCGCTCATCGCCGCGGCGCGCGCGGCCGGCGCGGCGGCAGCGGCAAATCCATTCTTCGCGGCGGATCCTCCCGCCGACCTGTACCTCGCGTGGTGCGTGATCTGGATCCTCTTCGTGCTCGCCCTCGCGGTGTGGAGCTTCACACGAAAGGAGCTGTGACACCGCGACACCTGATCCTCGTCAAGCACGCGATGCCTCAGGTCGACGTTGAGACGCCGGCGCACGAGTGGCGTCTCGGGCCCGTCGGCGTCGCTGGTGCCGCCGCCGTGGCCTCGCGGCTCGCGCGCTACGAGCCGACCAGGATCGTCGCGAGCGTCGAACCGAAAGCGACGCAGACCGGCTCGGTCATCGCGGAGCGGCTGCGCCTCCCGCTGGTGACCGCGGACGGGTTGCACGAGCACGATCGCCGTGCGATCCGTTTCCTCGGGGCCGATGAGTTTGCCGCGCGCATGCGCGATCTCTTCGCGCAGCCCGAAGCTACGGTCTTCGGGAGCGAGTCGGCGTCGGCCGCGCTGGCGCGTTTCACGGCCGCCGTCGATCGCGTCGCCGGCGAGCAGTCGGGCGATGTCGTCATCGTGAGCCACGGGACCGTGATCTCGCTGTTCGTCGCCGCGCGCGCGGACGTGAACGCCGCGGAGCTCTGGGCGACGCTCGGTCTGCCGTCGTACGTGACGCTCGAGATCCCGAGTCATCGGATCCTCGACATCGTCGCGGCGGTCTAGGATTCGGGGCATGACCGACGCGCACTTCCGTCGCACGGCGAGCTGGTGCGCATTCGGGATCGCGGCGCTGTCGCTGCTCTACGCGGTTGTCTTCCTCGGATTCGTGCGCACGGATGCGGCGAACACGACAGCCTCCGCGCTCGCGAACGGCTTCATCGGGCTCTCCGGCATCCTCGCGACGTTCGCGGTGATCGCGGTGGGCGACAGGGTGGACGGCGCCGCCGGGCGCTGGCTTCGCGTCGTCGGTGTCGGCTGGGCGCTGCTCTCGGCGGCACACGGCGTGTTCTCCGCGGTCTCCGCCGCGCAGGGCCTCCCGGCGGGCGACCTCTCGGCGACCGACCCGCGCGGACTGGCGACGTTCGGTCTTGCCGGGTTGTGGTCGATCGTGCTGGGTCTCGCGATCCGCTCGGGCACGTCTTTCCCACGCACGCTCGGCACGATCGCGCTCGTGAACGGCGTCGACCTGCTGGTGCTTTTCCTCGCGACGGCGACCGGGGCCGGAACGCTCGTTCTCGTGACCGGTGGTCTCGCCTCGGTGATCCTCGGCCCGCTGCAATGGGCCTGGATCGGGCGTGCGATGATCGAAGCATGAACACCATCAAGATCGTTGGCCTCCTGACGCTCCTGACGCTGATCCTCGTCGCCGCCGCGCGCCTGTTCTTCGGCCCCGGCGCGGTGCTGCCCGCCTTGCTCATTTCGCTCGTCCTGAACTTCGGCACCTGGTGGTTCAGCGACCGCATCGCGCTCTCGTTCGCGGGCGCGAAGCCGGTCACCCAAGCCGAGGCGCCGGAGCTCTACCGGATCGTCGGCCGCGTCGCCGAGACCGCGGGTCTTCCGACGCCGCGCATCTTCGTCATCGATCAGCCCGCCCCGAACGCGTTCGCGACCGGGCGTGACCCGCAGCACGCGGTCGTCGCGGTGACGCGGGGCATCCTCGACATCGTGACCGAGCGCGAGCTCACCGGCGTGCTCGCCCACGAGCTCGGCCACGTGCGTAACCGCGACACGTTCGTGATGGCCGTCGTCGCATCGGTCGCCGGGGCGATCAGCTACATGGCGCAGATGGCGCAGTGGTCGCTGTGGTTCGGCGGCGGAGATCGGGACGACCGCGACTCGGGTTCGCTGGGCATGATCGGCATGATCCTGGGGATCATCCTGCTGCCGCTCGCGGCGATGCTCGTCCAGCTCGCGATCAGCCGCTCGCGTGAATATGGCGCCGACGCTGAGGGCGCCGAGCTCACGCACGATCCGCTCGCGCTCGCCTCGGCGCTGCGAAAGCTCGAGACGTACGGCAAGAAGGTCCCGCTGCCGGTGAACCCTTCGGTCGCGCCGCTCTTCATCGTTCAGCCGCTGCTGCCCGGTGGTCTCACGGGACTCTTCTCGACGCACCCGCCGATCGAAGAGCGGATCGCGCGGCTGGAGAAGTTGGCGGGCGCGGAGCTCCCGGCGCGGTTCTAGGGCCGCGGCGTCAGTCCGGGCACGACATAGTTACCCGCGTCGCGTACCGGCTTGCCGGCCGCGTCGAGAACGGTGCGATCGCCCAGTGGATCCTTGAGCGAAACGACGACCGGTAGGAAGAAGGCGATCGCCGGATATGTCCCGGGGTTCTGTCGGACCGCGACCGTGACGGTGACCGTCGTGGCGTCTTCGCGGACGGTCCGTTCGGCGATGTCGGTCCCGAGCCCGGTGATGATGTTCACGACGATCTTGGTCGGATCAGCCGTGCGCTGGAAGCTGTTGATGCTCGCTGTGTGAACCGTCGCGAGGCTGCTGACGAAAAGGGCGACCGTGAGCACGATCAGACCGACCACGGCCGCGCCGACGACGAATCGCTCGCGCGTCATTCCTTGACGATCGTCGTCTTGGCGTTGCCGAGGATCGACCAATGCGTCATGTCTTTGCCGGGCCGTGCGCCGTGCCAGTGCTTCGTGTTCGCGGGGATGAACGCGACGTCGCCGGCCGAGACGTCGTGGCGCTCCTCGTCGGTCGCGACGAGGCCCTCGCCCTCGGTGATGACGAGGATCTGGTCGGTCGTGTGGACGTGCGGCTTGTTCACCGCGCCGCGCTTGAAATGCACCTCCGAGAGGCGGAGGTCACGGCTCTCCTCGCCGACGGCGGTCTGGTAGTCGACCTCACCGACGAAGATCGGGTTGGCCGAACGCTCGCGTCCGGCCTTGGTGACTCGGATCACCCGCATGCGCCGATTCTGGCTCAAACTGGAGCGCGGTGACCGCTCTGGTGCTCATCCACGCGTTCCCGCTGAGCGGCGCGATGTGGGCACATCAAGTCCGCGCGCTGCGCGACGCGGCCGATCCGATCATCGCTCCCTCGCTGCCCGGATTCGGCGGCACCGCCGTGCCGCGCGGTGACGCCTCGATGGACGACTACGCCGACAGCGTCGTGGCGGCGATGGATGCGGCGAAGATCGAGCGCGCGGCGGTGGCCGGCCTGTCGCTGGGCGGCTACGTCGCGTTCGCGCTCTGGCGCCGCCACCGCGACCGCGTCGAGCGTCTCTTTCTCGCCGACACCCGCGCCGAGGCCGACACGGAGGACGCGCGCGAGAAGCGTCTGCGTCTCGCAGCGCTCATCCGCGAGCACGGGATCGAGGCGCTGCTCAAGACACCACCGCCCTGGCTGCGCAAGGGCTCGCCGTTCTGGGATACGGTCCTGAAGATGATCCGCGGTCAAACGCCCGACGGGGTCGCGCAGGGAAGCATCGCCATGGCCCATCGCCCGGACAGCCGGCCGGACCTGCCGACGATCGATGTCCCGACCGCGGTCGTCGTCGGAGAGGAGGATGAGATCACGCCGCTCGACCTCGCGAAGGTGATGAGCGACGCGATCCCGAACGCGACGCTCAGCATCATCCCCGGCGCCGGACATCTCGCGAATCTCGAGGCGCCCACCGCGTTCGAGACAGCAATGCGCGCATGGCTGCGACGGACGGCGTGATCGTCCGCGCGACGGATGTCGCGCGTGTCTATCCGACCGGGGCGACGGCGGTGTCCGCGCTCGACGGCGTGACGCTCGAGGTGCGCCGCGGTGAGTTCCTCGCGGTGATGGGGCCGTCGGGCTCGGGCAAGTCGACGCTGCTGAACATCCTCGCCGGCCTCGAGCGTCCCACGCGCGGGGCGGTCGTCGTCGACGGCGCGGATCTGTCGGCGATGGACGAGGTGACTCTCGCGACGTATCGGCGCGAGAAGGTCGGCATGATCTTCCAGGCCTTCAACCTGCTCCCCCGCTACCGCGTCGTCGAGAACGTCGCGCTGCCCCTGGTGTTCGCCGGCGTCCCGCGCGAACAGCGGCTCGAGCGCGCCCGCGCGGTCCTGGACCGTCTCGGCATGGGGCCGCGCGCGGATCATCGACCGAGCCAGCTGTCGGGCGGCGAGATGCAGCGCACCGCCATCGCGCGCGCGCTCGTGACCGATCCGGCGCTGCTCCTCGCCGATGAGCCGACGGGCAACCTCGACTCCGCGAACGGCGAGGCGCTGCTCGGCGTCATCACCGAGCTGCACGCGCGCGGACAGACGGTCGTCCTCGTCACGCATGACGCGGGCATCGCCTGGCACGCGCAGCGCATCGTGCGCATGCGCGACGGCCGGATCGTGAATTGAGGACCTCCGATCTCTTCGCGCTCGCGTTCGGCAATTACACGCGCTCGCGGCTGCGCTCGACGCTCACGACGCTCGGCGTCGCGATCGGCACGGCGCTCGTGGTGCTCCTCATCGCTCTTGCGACGGGCGCCGAAGACAACGTGAAGAGATCGATCTTCTCGATCGGCGACCTGCGACTCGTCACGGTGCAACCGTTCCAGCCGGGCGCCACCGGACTCTCCGCGGTGCCGCGCACGATCGGCGACGACTTCGTCGCGAAGTTCAAGGCGATCCCGCATGCGCAGTCGGTCTACCGCCAGTACGACGCGCCGCTCGGAACCCTGCTCGAGGGCGGAGAGGACGCGGCGATCCGCCCGCAGGGGATCGAGGCGGGCGCGCCGGTGGACCGCGGCGACCTTCTCGCCGGCCGTCACCTCGAGCCCAATGAGCACGCGGTCGCGGTGATCCCGGGCAACCTCGCGCGATTCGTGGCGGCGACACCTGACGCGGTGATCGGCAGAAAGGTGACGCTCCGGCTGGGCGGCGCGGTAAAGCTCGGCAGCACGCGCATCAGCGGCAGCGGCACGCCGCGCGACTACGTCGTGACCGTCGTTGGCGTCTTCGACGAGCAGGCATCGCAGACGTCGGTCCGGATCCCGCTCGACGATGCGCTGCTCGCGGGCGCCGAGAACCGCGGGCTTACGCCGGATGCCGTGCGCCAGATCACGGGCTACAGCGGCGTCGCGATCGAGTCGGAGGATTCGCAGTACGTTGCCGACGTCGTGAAGGCCGTCCAGGAGCTCGGCTTCAGCGCCTTCTCGCTCAAGCAGGTCATCGAGCAGATCGACAAGGGGTTCGGCGTCTTCCGCGGGATCCTCGCCGGGATCGGCGGCGTCGCGCTGCTCGTCGCGGCCATCGGTATCGCGAACACCATGGTCATGGCGGTGCTCGAGCGCACGCGCGAGATCGGGATCATGAAGGCCGTTGGCGCGTCACCGCGCGACATTCGCGCCATCTTCCTTTCCGAGGCGGCGCTCGTCGGCGCGTTCGGCGGCGTCATCGGACTGGCGCTCGGCATCATCGGCGGCCGCGGCATCGAGCTCGTGATCCGGAGCCTCAATCCGCAGTCGAACCCCGCGCCGATCTTCGTCGTCGACCTGCCGCTCGCGCTCGGCGCGCTGGGACTCGCGCTGCTCGTCAGTCTCGTAGCCGGATTCCTACCTTCGCGACGCGCGATGCGGATGTCCGCGTTGAGCGCTCTCAGATACGAGTAGCGTCCGTGGAGCGAGCTGACCGGCGCGGCTGACCGAGCGCTAGAACGGCCGCGTACGAGTTCGTACCGGAGAAGTCGGACGTAGGGAAGACCGCCGAGCTCCACCATCGTGGATATGAAGAGATACTGTTCGCTCGCCCTAGCCGCTGCGCTCTTGCTGAGCTGCAGCGCATCCACGCAAGCCGCTGCCGTTCGGCCTAGCCCATCGACAACGCCGACATCGATAGCTGGTGCGGTCGAGTCAGCCTGGCTAGGCGCCTCGCCGACGATTTCGCTGGACGGAGTCAGGCCAACTCCACTCGGTCCGCTCGCGGGTGACAAGGCTTTGGTCGTCCGCCACGGCAACGAGAACGGCAACGCTGTTCGCGAGATCGTCGTTGTAGATCTCGCTGGTGGTCCGGCCCGTGTCGCGCTTCATTACGACTACCGGCGCATGGCGACCGAGCTCGTGTACGCGGAGGCCGGACCTATCTCACTTGCGCGTCAGCTCTCACGAGATGGCAAGCGCATCGTGTTGGACGATGTGAACCTGCGATCGAACGCGGCGACGCCGAACGACCCGGGTCAGCCGCTGCTCATCGCCGATCTCGAGACCGGAAAGCTGAGGGTGCTCGCAATCCCAGGCGCTGCGAGCGACTTGGTCAACCCGGCATGGGCGCCGGGCGGCGACAGCATCGCCTTCGCGCGTCGGTCGCTCGGGGCAGCGCGGCTCGAAGATGACGGCGTCTGGATCGTTGGAACTGATGGCTCTGGGCTGCGTCGGCTGACCGACGGCGACCGCGGCGGCTACAGCTACGTTTTCGGATGGACGGCTGATGGCACGAGCGTGGCCTACGGTGTCGGTGGCCTCGGTCTCGATCATCTCGACTATCGCATGGTCGACGTCAGCACCAAGGCGACAAAGAAACTCGATGGTTACGTCGAGTCGATCGCCCCGGGCGAGTGGCGAACCGGCACACCGGCCTTCGCGGGTGCGTTCACAGACGAACCTCAGAACATCGGTGGTGGGCATTTCGGGGGCGTTACCCGCGTCGTCGTCGCGGACGCAGCGGGCGCGAATCCACGAACCGTGTTCACGCAGCCGGTCGATTCGTACGGACGTCCGCGACTCTTGAACGTGCGCTGGCATCCGTTCACAGACAAGCTGCTGGTCGAGGTGCTCGATCCAGGTCAGAACTCTGCGCGCATCATCGACCTCACGAGCGGCACGGTCACGGCGACCGGCCGCGGGCGAGCGACTGGCATCGATTGGGCACCGAACGGCAGCGACTTGGTGTGCCTTGTGAGCAGTCCCCCGACGGCACCGATCAGCGTGACGATCGGTCCAGTCGGCTCAGCGTGTCAGCGAGAACTATTGGCGGGGACGTTCGATTGGATCGTTCTCGACCTCACAACGAAGAGGTATTCCTGACCCTGAAGGGCTCGGTCAGAAGGGCCCGGCGAGCTCCGGCGGCGCGAAGATGTATGTCGGCTGCTGCCACCATTGGTCGACCGCTTCGCCGCGGGCCTGATGGAGTAGCGCGGCGATCGTGTCCGGCGGCTGCCCGTCCGCAGCGGCGACGACCACGATCTTGCCCTCATTGAGCGCGCTCGCGTAGCGCTTGCGAATGTCTCTCGGGATGATCCCGCCGGGCAGTAGCTTGCGAAGGCGATAACGCAGACCGCCCCAGCCCATCCCCGGCAGCCACGCGCGACCACCCGCGACGAGCTCCGCGCGCTGCGAATCGCTCGCGAGCACCGCGATGTCCTGCTCGCGCACGCCGGACTCACGGAGCAGCGTGACCGCCTGGACCGCCGCGTCGTCGTCGCCGAACGCGGCCGCAGCGACCATTCCGCCGGAGACCGCCTCGAGATACGACGTCGTGGCCATCGACGGAATCCTAGGTGAGCGTGCTCAGGCTCGCCACGCGAGGACCGGGATGCGCATCTCGTCCGCGGTCATTCCCCCGTGCGATCCACGGTGTCGGATCGTCTGTCCGTCCACTTTCACGATCGACGCGGCCAGGTCGCGGTCGAGCAGCACCACGACCTCCCCGATGCGCCGTCGGGCCAGCGTCGCATCGCCGCGCCCGAAGAGTCCCGCGTCGATGAGCTCGTCGCGATCGAGCAACGTGGCCTGGCCCGGCCACCTTCGCTCGACGTGCTCGCGCACGCGGTCGGGATGATCGGTGTGCAGGAACACCAGGCGCGGCTCGCCCGCGGGAGGATTGCGCAGGAGAGCGCGCAGCTCAAGGTCGCCGACGATGTCCAGCATCTTGTCGGGATCCGTCGTCGCGTGCCCGTGATCCGCGGTGAGGAGGACAAGGCTGTCTCCGGCGGCACGACCGGCGAGCGCGTGTCGCAGCGAGAGGTCGAACATGGCGGCCTCGATCGCGGCCTCCTCGCTGCGCGGACCGTAGAGATGCGAGACCGTGTCGATGCCCGACCAGTACGCGTAGACATATGACGGACGCGGCGCATCCGCGAGCGAGGAGTGCAGGCGCACGCCCATCGTCGACGGAACGACATAACCGACGAAGCTCGCATCGGCCGCATGCATCCGCGTCATCGCCTCCGACCGGAAGATCTCCGGTTCGATGACGTACGAGGGGATGCCACGCGCTCGCAGGCGCGCGTGGATCGACGGGACCTTGACGAACCGGAGCGGGTCGACCGCCGCATCGTCGAAGTACGACCCGCGTCGGTTGATCGCGGGACCCCAGCGCAGCATCTGGGTCACCTGCGCGAACTCCTCGAGCCATACGAAGTACGCCATGTTGCCGTGCTCGAGCGGCGTCCGTGCGGTGTTGAGCGTGGTGATCGCGGCGGCCGTCGTGGACGGGAAGACCGTCGTCGCCTCGAGGAGCTGCGCGTGGTCGCGGCGGCGCGCGCGCTCGCGCAGCTCCGCGAGGAACGGCGTGTCTCCGCGGTCGCAGAACATCTCGAGCTGCCACCAGCCGACGCCATCGGCGAGGATCACGACGACCTGCTTCACGCCCTCGCGCAGGGCCGGGTCGAGCCCGGTGAGCGGCGGCACGTCGCCGGCCTCGCGCGCGCCGAGGACGTCGAGGACGGTCGCGGGAATGTTCAGCAGCCCGCCGCCGTCGTAATCCGGCATCACGAAACCACGCGCGCGAAGACGCTCGAGAAGCGGCCCTGGCATCGCTGGACGATACTGCCTCGCGATGCGCACCGTTATCGAGATCGACGGCCTCTTCGATGGCACCAGCGCGATGTCCGACGCGACGATCGTCATCGAGGACGGCGAGATCGCCTGGGCCGGCAAGCGCTCGCGCGCGCCGAAGACGCCGAAGGGCGAGAAGTCGCGCATGGCGCGGCCCGCGGGCGGTTTTGCGGTGCCCGGGCTCATCAACTGCCACAGCCACCTCACGCTCGAGGGCAGCGCGAACTTCGAAGCCGAGACGCGGCAGAGCGAGGCCGCGGCGGCGCTGAAGGCATTCCGCAACGCGCGCCTCACGTTGCGGAGCGGCGTGACGACGGTGCGGGACCTCGGCGCGAACGGGTCGATGGTCATCGAGCTCGCGCGCCAGATCGAACGCGGCGCGCTCGAAGGCCCACGCATCATCGCGGCCGCGCGCGGCATCACGATCACCGGTGGTCACGGGATGGAGGTCGGTCGCATCGCGGACGGAGCCGACGCCGTGCGCGCGGCGACGCGCGAGCAGATCGCCGTCGGCGCGATGGTCATCAAGCTGTTCTCCACCGGCGGTGTCCTCGGCGAGGGCGCCGGCCCGGAGCTCGCCGCGTACACGCCGAATGAGACGCGCGCCGCGGTCGAGGAGGCGCACCGCGCCGGCGTGCGGATCACCACGCACGCGCACGGCGCCGAGGGCATGCGCATCGCGGCCGAGTGCGGCATCGACTCGATCGAGCACGCGACGCTGCTCGACCAGCCGACGATCCGCCTGATCAAGGAGAAGGACGTCGCGCTGGTGCCGACGTTCTCCGCGCTGCGCCGCATCATCGACAACGGCAGCGCGCTCCCAGCCCGCGTGATGGAACGCGCGCGCCTCGTCGCGACGAAGCATCAGGAGGGGATCCGTTCCGCGCACAAGGCTGGCGTGCGCATCGCCGCCGGCACGGACGCCGGAACGCCGTTCAACACGCACGAGCGCTTCGCGCTCGAGCTCGTCTACCTCACCGAGGCCGGACTCTCACGGACCGAGGCGCTCATCGCGGCGACGCGGGTGGCCGCTGACGTCGTCGGAATGCCGAAGGCTGGACGCATCGCCAAGGGCGCGTGGGCGGACCTGGTGTTCGTCGACGGCGATCCGCTGCGCGATCTCCCGGTGTTGCAGCAGCCGAAGGCGGTCTGGGTGCGGGGAGCGCCCCTGGCTTAGCGGACCTCGATCACGGATCCGCCGGTCATCCCGTTACCGCTGCTGCCGAAGATCGAGATCTGCCGCAGGTCGTAGAAACCCCGCGCCGACGGCACCATGAGACTCACCGCCAGCGGCGCGCCGAGATTCGAAGAGGTGCGCACTGTATCGCTGGTCGCGATCGCGCCCGCTGGCGGACATGCTGGCTTCAGGTCCGGCGAGGATCGCTTCAGGGCCTCGACCGATTCCCATGGACCGAAGAGTGCGACACAAAGTTGGACTTCGTACAGGTCCGAGGTCTGCTGCGCGAGCGTCGGCTCCCACGTGAGCGTCAGCTTTTCGTTCGGACTCACTGGCTTCGTAGGCACCGTCACCGTGTAGGTGTAGGTCGCGTAGCGCTGCGCCGACACTGGCGTTCCGACGGGCGCGCAGGAGGCCGCGAGCAGAACGGCGGAAACAAGGAGTCGAGTCACGGGCCGATGTTATGCCGCCCGTGCGCCGCCTAGACCCTCTCCAACCGCCCGCGCGCACGCTCGAGCTCGCGGCGAAGCGAGCCCTCGTCCGTCAGCGGCGCGGAGCAGCTGGTGCCGATGCAGACGTAGGCGGCGATGCGGTCGCGCGGGAATCCGAGCTGCTCGAGGCGCGCGTCATCCTCGCCGGGGACGATGCGCTGGATGCTGCGCGCCGGATCGTCGACCGACCGCGCGGCGCTCCAGAGCGCCGTCGCGGTGGCATCGTCTTTCGGACCGACGACGGTGATCGAAAGCGGCTCCGCGAGCGCGCGCGCGACCGCGTTCGCGTAGGAGGAAGCGAACTGTCCCCAGGCCCGATATGTACCGACGAACGACCGGAGCGCACGCACGGCGGTCTCACGCCACCGGTCGTCGCCGGTGAGCGTCGCGAGACGCAGCAGCCCATCCGCGGCCAGCGCGTTGTCTTCGATCGGCTTCTCGCGGATCGCGACGCGTCCGGGCTCGTCACGCCGCGGCGCGTCGAAGAACCCGCCGGCCTCGGCATCCTCGAGCCGGTCGCGCATCGTCGTCGCGGCGTCCACCGCGCCGGCGAGCGCGCCGTGGTGCTTCCCCGTTTCGTACTCGTCGAGCGCGGCTTGGAGGAACGCGGCCCAGTCGCCGAGCAGATCGGCGACGCGGGGTCCTTCGCCACGGTCGAAGTGCATGAGCTGGTGTTGACCCACGAGCATGCGCGCGGCGATCGCGCGGACGACCTGATGAGCCCGTTCCTCGATCGCGTCGTCGCCGAGCGCGTCAGCCGCGGCGACGTACGCGGAGACCGCGAGCGCGTTCCAGTTCGTGTAGATCGTCTTGTCGACGAACGGCGCGCCGTGCTTCTCGCGTCCCGCCCCGTCGAGCTCGTAGTAGACCTCGTCGGCGTCCTGCGATCCGGCGAATGCCTTCACGTCGTCGCGCCACAGCACGGTATCCATCCAGCGCACGACGTCGCGGACGACGCGGTCGTACCCCGCCTGCGGGAACGTGCGATGTGCCTCTGCGTAGACCGCCAGCAGCTCGGCGTTGTCCTCGAGCATCTTCTCGTAATGCGGGACGTTCCATTCGCGCGTCGTCGCGTAGCGGAAGAATCCGCCTTCGATCTTGTCATGCATCCCGCTCGCGGCCATCGCGCCGAGCGTCTTGTGCAGCATGTGCGCGAGGTCGGGATAGCCGTGGCGCCGGTATTCGTCGAGCAGGAAGCGTAGGAGCCGGACCTGCGGGAACTTGGGCGCGCGGCCGAAACCACCGAACTGCGGGTCGTACTGTCCACGGACCAGCGCGCCGACCGTGTCGACGATGTCCGCCGAGAGGTCGCCGCTCTTCGGTTTGCGCGCCGCGGCCTCCTGGTCGCGCAGCTCGGCGACGCGACCGGCGATCTCTTCGCGTTTGGTGGACCACACCTCGTCGACGGCGTTCAGCGACTGCCACATCTCTTCCGGCGGGACGTAGGTGCCGCCGTGGATGATCTCGCCCTCCGGCGTGAGGAACACCGTGCTCGGCCAGCCGCCCATGTTGTAGCGACGGTTCACGTCGGGCCGCTCGTCGTTATCGACGCGCACCGGGATGTAGCGGTCGTTGATCACCTTGATGATGTCGGGAGCGCTGTAGCTGGTCTCGTCCATCACGTGACACCAGTGGCACCACACCGCGCTGATCGCGAGCAGGACGGGTTTGTTCGCCTCGCGCGCCTCGCCGAACGCGGCGTCACCCCACGAGCGCCACTGGATCTCGCCGGCACGGTTTGGCCTCGGCGAGAAGCGGAATTCGCTCACTCCGGGATCTCGTCCAGCTCGATCTTGTTCCCGAACGGATCGAAGACATAGCAGCGGCGCCATCCTGGGATCGGCGTCGCCTCCTCGAACCGTGCGCCGCCCTGGCGCAAACGGTTGCGCATCGCCGCGAGATCGTCGATACGTAGTGCGAAATGCCGTCTCGGATGCAGGCCGAGGTCGGTATCGGCGGACAGATGGACGTGGCCGGGTGGTGCCGAATACCAGATCCCATTACGGTCCGCTAACGTCTCGGGACGCGCGATCTCCTCAAGACCCAGTGCTTTTCCGTAGAAATCCCGTGCTTGTGCTTCCTCGCCAGGCGGGTAGAACACCTGCGCGTGATGGAGCGAAATGGGCACGAAATCGAGTGTAGTGACAGCAGGAGGTCGGCTATCATGTGGTCAGACCGAACCGCCAAAAGGGGACGCACTGAATGGCCATCGAGCAACAGGACACCGGCACTCAGATCGACCAGCCGGTCGTCACGATGACGGCGCGCGCGACGGACAAGCTCAAGGAAGTCATCGCGAAGCAGGGCCGCGCCGACCTCGCGCTCCGCGTGTATGTGACGCCTGGCGGCTGCTCCGGATTCTCGTATGGAATGACGTTCGCGGAAGGCCGCGAGCAGGACGACACGCTCGTCGAGACCGACGGTGTCCGCATCGTCGTCGACCCGATGAGCGCGATGTACCTCAAGGGCTCCGAGATCGACTTCGTCGACGCGCTCATGGGCGGCGGGTTCGCACTTCGCAACCCGAACGCCGTCTCGAGCTGCGGCTGCGGGCAGTCGTTCAAGACCGCCGACCAGAGCGGCACCGCGAAGGCCTGCCACCACTAAGTCGTAGCGCACACCTGGCCTTGAGAGGACGGCATCTGCCGTCCTCTTTTCTTTTCGCTAGGGTCAACCTATGAAGCGAGCCCTGGTCGTCATCGACATGATCGAGGACTTCGCCCACGAAGGCGGTGCGCTGTATTGCGGACCCTCGATGGGTCGCATCATCCCGGTCATCGAGCGCGAGCTCGAACGCGCGCGCGGCGCCGGCGAGCCGGTCATCTATCTGACCGACAACCACGTGCCGGACGACGCCGAGTTCAAGATGTTCCCGCCCCACGCCATCGTCGGGACCAAGGGCGCGGAGATCATTCCCGAGCTCGCTCCGGAGGAGGCCGACGATGTGATCCCGAAGCGTCGCTTTTCCGGCTTCTTCGGCACGGACCTCGACATTACGCTGCGCGAGCGCGAGGTCGACACGCTGCGACTCGTTGGCGACTGCACCAACATCTGCGTCCTCTATACCGCCGCGGACGCGCGCAATCTCGGTTACGCCGTCGAGGTCGTCCGCGACGGCGTGACGTCGTTCGACGAGGAGGCGCATGTCGACGCGCTCCGCGAGCTCGAGAAGACCCTGGGCGCGAAGATCGTCTGAGGCGTAGAAGCCATCAGCGTCGCCTTGGTGCCGCCGCGGTTCGGGCGGGCCTCATCGCCTCGTACAGCCTACGTCGCTCTGACCTCTTCGGCCTCGAGTAGCTGCGTGATGAGGCGGCGCAGACGGATGTCGTCGTCGCGCGAGATCGTCCGAATGAGCACGTACACCAAGACGAAGATGCTGATCCAGCCGGTGAGCCAGAACAGCGCGAAACTCGTTGTCGCACCGGTCGGATTGCCGATCGCTACGGGGAGTCCCACAACGGCGGCGATCAGCAGCCACAGAAACACCCAGACGCGGTCGCCGACCGATTGGCCAAGTCGCAATTGGATCAGCGTGCCACCGTTGCGCTTGCCGAACCGCCCCGACGCCTCGGTGAGCAGCCCAGGTCGCGTCATGGCGTGGCGCCAACGGAGTGAGAACCCGCGCGGGCTGACGCTTCCCTGCACGGGACGCTCCTGCTGCGGGGTGAACCAATGACGCGGAGACAGCCAGCTCCAGCGGACGGCGTTCAGCCGTGTCGCGCAGTCGTCGGGCGACAGATGAGTCAGCAGCTCGGATCTGACCTGCCAGAACGGATTCGCGTAGCGCGCGAGAGCAGAAGGTCGACCGTCATACGCGACTACGGCGACCGACGTTTCAGGCGCTCGGACGCGTCCATAGGCCCACCACCCGATCAGCGGGACGGCTGCGGTGGCCACGGCCCACAGCCACGGTGTCGCGACACCGGCACGCAGGGCGTCGCGGAAGACGACGAGGCCGGTCAGTAGCACGCCGGCGTACGCGGCGCCGCTCGAGATGTCGACGTATGGGTCAGACGCCGGGACGAGGAATCGGAGAAAGAGTGCCAGGAACTGGGGTCCGAACCACAAGGTGAAGAGCCTGACAAGGATCTCGTCGGCCGTGAGGCCATCGAAATCGACGAAGCTGCGAAGGAACACTTAGGCCTGCGTCGGCTCCAGCTGTAGCGCGGTCGTGAACGCCGCGTTCTTGACGAAGATACTCACGACGGTCGTCACTTCGAAGAGCTGCTCGTTCGTCAGCCCGAGGCTCCGCAGCACCTCGGCGCGGTAGAGTATCGAGAGCTTTCCGTCGTTGACCACGCTCGTGGCGTACGCGACGAGCTCTTTGTTCAGGCGGGACACCTCGCCCTCATGGACGGTCGCAATCTCACGATCAAGGACGATCTTCGTGTACCTCGGGTCGTTGGCCATGTACAGGAAGTACCGTGGAACGCTCCCGAGCTTCTGCCGCACCTCGACCAGCACCGGAGTGGACGGGTCCTGTGCGCGCATCGGGGCGTTGTCGTTGAACGCCGCCACCACCTTCTCGAAGGCGTTGATGCTCGTGACGTGCGCGACCGTCGCCGCGAGCTCCACGATCTGGCCGCTGTCGAGACCGTACTCGAGCTGAAGGACGCGCGTGTGTTCGTAGAGCTCGTATGGCGCGGATCTCGCGGCCGCGACCGCGAGGCCGATCATGTGGTTCTGCAGGTTGAGGAGCCCGCGCTTGGCCATGATGTGCGCGAGCTCCTGGTGCTCTCCGATGAGGATCGACGGCCGCAGGCCGAGGGCCCGGGTCGCCGCGGACATGCGGGGCGACTTCGAGATCTCGCGGATCATCGCGTCGACCTTCTTGACCATGTCGTTGTGCTGGGATTCCTCGGGCAGCTTGATCGTGGCCATTCGCTTCCTCCCGGGCGACTCGCGTGCGCGAGTCTAGAGCGGCCCTCTCGCGTGACCAGCGTCAGGGCCGTTTCGGCCGGCGTACTATGCTCCGTACGCGTATGGCGGACAGTACGGGGAGCCTGCGTCCGGTGCCGGCGGTCGAGAAGACCGCGCGCGTCCTGCGCGCGCTCGCCGAGGGCGGACGGCCGCAGGGGATCTCCGAGCTCGCGCGAACGCTCAACGTGTCCAAGGGGACGCTGCGCGACATCCTCCTCACCCTCGACGCGCACGGCTTCGTCGTCCGCGACCCCGACACGCGCTTCCGCCTCGGTCCGCAGCTACGCGCGCTCGCGGATGCGAGCTCGCCTGATCTGCGCGCTCTCGCGCAGCCGCACCTCGTGAGCCTCATGGAGACGTTCGGGGAGACCGCGATCCTGGGCGTGCCGCACGACGGCAAGCTCGAGATCGCCGCGCGCGCCGAGCCGACATCGGGACTGCACATGAGCGCTCCCCTCGGACGCCGGCTCCCGCTCGACGCGGGCGCGCACGGCAAGGTGCTGCTGCACGGTGAGGCGATCGGCTACGACGACCAGGAGCTCTTCCGCGGTGTTCGCGCGGTCGCGGCTGCCGTGACCGATGCGCGTGGCCGGCGCGTCGCCGCGGTCATGGTCGTCGGGTTCAAAGAGCGCGTCGACCTCCGAACGCTGCGACGCATCGGCGAGCGCTGCGCGGGCGCGGCCGCGGCGATCTCGCGTCGCATCGGCGCGCCCGCGCGCGACGAGGCGGTGAGCGCGTGACGAAGTCGCTCATCACGCTGCGGGTCAACGGCGAGGCGCACACCGTCGCCGCCGAGCCGCACCACACCCTGCTCGAAGTGCTGCGCGAGGAGCTCGGGCTCACCGGGACCAAACACGGCTGCGAGCTCGGCGAATGCGGCGCGTGCACCGTGCTCGTCGATGGCATTCCGGTGCTCGCGTGCCTGACGTTGCCACAGCAGATCGGCATGGCCGACGTGACGACGGTCGAGGGCCTCGCGAATGGCCCGGAGCTGCATCCGCTCCAGACCGCGTTCGCCGAAGAGGGCGCCGCACAGTGCGGCTACTGCACTCCGGGGATGCTGCTGTCGGCGAAGGCGCTCCTTGACGCACATCCGCATCCGACGCGCGAGCAGATGGCCGAGGCGATCAGCGGCAATCTCTGCCGCTGCACCGGCTACACCTCGATCTACGAGGCGATAGCAAGCGCGGCCCTGAAGATGGGCGCAAGCGGGGTGGAAAGGGCGAAGCCCCTGCGATGAGTAACTTCTCGGTCCTCGGGCGGCGGCTCCCCAAGGTGAACGCGTGGGCGCACCTGACCGGTACCGCGCGCTACGCGGACGACATCTTCCTGCCGCGCATGCTCTACGGGCGCCTGCTCCGCTCGACCCAGCCGCACGCCCGCATCAAGCGTCTCGACGTCTCCCGCGCGCTCGCGCACCCCGGTGTCGTCGCGATCGTCACCGGCGCGGACATGCCCGAGAAGATGGGCATCATGCCGTCGACGCAGGACGAGACCGCGCTCGCCGTGGATAAGGTGCGCTACGTGGGCGAGCCCGTCGCGGCCATCGCGGCGCTCGACGAGGACACCGCCTACGAGGCGCTCTCCCTCATCGACGTCGAGTACGAGCCACTGGAGCCGATCTTCACCATCGAGGAGGCGTTGGGGCGCGAGGACACGAAGATCCACGAAGACTCGCGCCGCGCGAACGTCTTCAAAGAGGTCCACCTGGCGTTCGGCGACCTCGAGGGCGGTTTCGCCGCGGCCGATCTCATCCGCGATGACTGGTCGTTCTTCGAAGGCAACACGCACGCGCCGATCGAGACGCACTCGTGCGTGGCCTCGTACGACGGCGACGGGAAGCTCACGCTCTGGACCGCCACTCAGGTCCCGCACTACCTGCATCGCGAGCTCGAGAAGGTGCTCAAGCTGCCGCGCTCGCACATCCGCGTGATCGCCACACCGAACGGCGGCGCCTTCGGCGGGAAGAGCGACCCGTTCGGGCACGAGTTCTCCGCGGCGCTGCTCTCGCTGCGGACGAAACGACCGGTGAAGTTCACCCTCGACCGCGAGGAGGTCTTCTACGCGCACCGCGGCCGCCATCCGGTGAAGATGCATCTGCGGACGGGCGTGAAGAAGGACGGCGAGATCACCGCGGTGCACTTCCAGAGCTACCTCGACGGCGGCGCGTACGCGTCGTACGGCATCGCGACGACCTACTACACCGGCGCGCTCATGACCGTCACGTACCGGATCCCCGCGTACAAGTTCGACGGCGTGCGCGTATACACGAACAAGCCGCCGTGCGGCCCGAAGCGCGGACACGGCACGACGCAGCCGCGCTACGCGTTCGAGTGCCAGCTCGACAAGATCGCCACGGAGCTCGGCCTCGATCCGATCGAATACCGGCTGCGCGTCTTGCAGCCGGCGAACAGCCGCACCGTCAACGACCTGCGCATCACGACGATGGGCCTCGGCGATTGCTTGAGCGCGGTGCGCAAGGCGACGGCCTGGGACGCGAAGCGCGAAAGCTTGCCGAAAGGCAAGGGCATCGGCGTCGCCGGCAGCGCGTACATCTCCGGCGCGGGCCTGCCGATCTACTGGAATCCGATGCCGCACTCCGGCGCGGAGATCCGCATCGATCGCGGCGGGGGCGTCACCGTGATGTGCGGGACGGCGGAGATCGGGCAGGGGTCAGACAACATGCTGGCGTCCGTCGCGGCCGAGACGCTGGGCGTGCTGCCGGAGGATGTACACGTCGTCTCCGGCGACACCTCGCTCGCGCCGGTCGATCTCGGCTCGTACTCGAGCCGCGTCACGATGATGGCCGGCAACGCGGTCAAGGACGCGGCGATGAAGCTGCGCGCGTTGCTGTTCGAAGCGGCGTCGGAGAAGCTCGGCGTTCCGGTGGAGCGGCTTGCCGCCGCGTACCGGCGCGTGTACGACCTGAAGGATCCGGTGAAGCAGCTGTCGTTCGTCGAGGCGGCGAATATCGCCGAGGGCAAGCACGGCACCCTCGTCGCGGCGGGCAGCTACAAGCCGCCGGCCGGCATCGGCGGGAGCTACAAGGGCGCGGGCGTGGGACCGACGCCGGCGTACTCGTACCAGGCTTCGGTGGCCGAGGTGTCGGTCGACCTCGAGACCGGAACGCTCACGGTCGACAAGATCACCACCGCGCACGACTGCGGCCGCGCGCTGAATCCGGCGAACGTCGAAGGGCAGATCGAAGGGTCCGCGTACATGGGATACGGCGAGATCATGGTCGAGGAGCAGATCTTCCGTGGCGGGCTGCACAAGAAGCCGTCGCTGCTCGACTACAAGCTGCCGACGTCGCTCGACACCCCCGAGCTCGAGGCGATCCTCATCGAGACCAACGACAGCGAGGGCCCATACGGCGCGAAGGAGGCGGGCGAGGGTCCGCTGAATTCCGTCATCCCGGCGATCGCGAACGCGGTCTTCGACGCGATCGGCGTGCGCTTCGACGAGACGCCGATCACGGCGGAGAAGATCCTCGACGCGCTCGGCAAACGCGACAACCGCGGCATGACGAAAGACCGCATCGGTCCCGATGGCCTGGGCGACGGCAAGGTCGATCGCGCGATGCGCCGGCTCACCGCGTCGACCGACGCGCGCGAGCGCAAGAAATCCGGGACGCCGGCGGACTAAGCGATGCTGCGTTTGCCGCAGTTCCGCATGGTCGAGCCCACGACGTGGACCGCCGCGGCGACGCTGCTGCGCGAGCACGGGGCCGCCGCGTCCGACGCGGCGCGTGGCACGCCCAGCGTCTCGGTGATGCTCGTCGCGGGCGGCACAGACCTCTTCCCCAACATGAAGCGCCGCCAATTCACGCCGCAGGTCCTCGTGTCGCTCGGTCGCGTGAAGGGTTCGCGCGAGATCAGCAACGGTTCGCCTCGCGCCGGGGAGTCCCTCGCCCCTGGCCTCCGCATCGCCGCGGGCGCGACCCTCTCCGAAGTGGCGGCCCATCCGACCGTCCGCGCCCACTACGCGGCGCTCGCTCAGGCCGCCGGCGTCGTCTCGACGCCGCAGCTGCGCAACATGGGCACGCTCGGCGGGAACCTCTGCCTCGACACGCGCTGCAACTGGTACGACCAGTCGCTCTTCTGGCGCACCGCCGAGGGCTACTGCATGAAGACGCATCCGTCCGTCGTGTGCCGCGTCGCGCCGTCGAGCGCGCGCTGTCTCGCGGTCGCGAGCGCCGACACTGTGCCGGCGCTCATCGCGCTCGGCGCGAAGGTCACCGTCGAGAACGCCGATGGCCGTCGCGAGCTCGATCTCGCGGAGCTCTACCGCGAGGACGGCATCCGCTATCTCGCGATCGGCCGCGACGACGTCGTCGTCTCGGTGACGCTGCCTGATGCGACGGGCTGGCGAAGCACTTACATGAAGCTCCGCGACCGCAATTCGTTCGACTTCCCGATCGCGGGCGTCGCGGCGGCGGTCCGTCTCGAGGGCGAGCGGGTGACCGAGGCGCGCATCGCGATCACCGCGCTCGCATCCCGCCCGGTCGCGGTCGATGCGAAGGCGCTCGTCGGCACCAGGCTCGACGACGACGCGATCGCGGCGGCCGCCGACGCGGTCCACAAGGCGGCCCGACCGATGGACAACACCTCGGGAACGATCTCGCAGCGCAAGCGCGCGGCGCGCATCTTCACCGAGCGCGCCCTCCGATCATTGCGCGATGCCTGACACCTTCCGCGCGGTCGCCGTCGTCACCGCGGCGGGGTCCGCGGAGCGCTTCGGTGGTAAGAAGCTGCTCGCGCCGATCGACGGCGAGCCGCTCCTCGACCACACCATCCGCAGCCTGCTCGAGGGCGGCGTGACCGAGGTGATCGTCGTCGTTGGCACCGACGCGCGGCGCGAGCTCGAGCGCGACGTGAACGCGATGAACGACCCGCGCGTGCGACCGGTGGAAAATCCGGATCCGTCGCGCGGCATGTTCTCGTCGATCCAGGTCGGCGTCGCGACCGCGAACGGCGACGCACTCGTCGTGCTCCCCGGCGACATGCCGTACGTGCGCCCGGAGACGGTGCGCGCGGTGATCGCGAAGTTCCGCGAACGACGTGCGATCGTGTCGCCGCGCTACAAGGGAAAGCGCGGGCATCCGGTCGTGATGCCGCTCTCGCTGCGCGACGAGATCGCGGCGACGGCGCCGACCGCGAATCTGCACGAGGTGATCAAGCATCATCAGGACGAGCGCATCGATCTCGACGTGGAGGACGCCGGCGTGGTCCGCGACGTGGATACACCCGCTGATCTCGAGCGCCCGAGGCATTGATCCAGCGATTTGCGCAAACCAACGAAAACGGCGTCGTTGACGAGGGGTGGCGCGCCGTCTAACTTGCCGACGAGGACCGAGTAGCCCGCGGCGCCATTCCACAATCGAGGTGCACTGCGGTGAATTCAGGCCCGGACAAGCAGGGCGGACAGGCCGACGGGGCGGACGTTTCGCGTCGCGACTTCCTCCGGGGAGCGGCACCGATCGTGGCGTTCATCGCCCTCGAGGCGATCGGCGGCGCGACGGTCGCGAGCGCCGCGACCCCCCATACGACCAAGTTCGCCCAGGGCGTCATCTTTCCGGACCCCACGCTGTGTATCGGCTGCCTGACCTGCGAGGTCATCTGCTCGCAGGAGCACAAACGAGTTGGTCTCTCAGATGTGCCGCGCATCCGGATCTTCAACGACCCCCAGACGAAGGTCGACCCGGTGATCCAGGCCGCGTATCCCGACCGCGGGCAGTTCCATCAGGAGCCCTGCCTGCAGTGTCCGACCGCGGAGTGCCTCTACGTCTGCCCGGTGGACGCGCTGCAGGTCGAGCCGCGTACCGGCGCGCGTTTCATCCGCGAGGACACCTGCGTGTCGTGCGGCCGCTGCAACGAGGCGTGCATCTTCCCGACCAGCGATCTCGCCTTGGCGACCAACCACGGCGACTCGCCGCCCCAGAAGTCGCGCATCACCTACGACGTGGTCGCGGACACGTTCGCGAAGTGTGATCTGTGCTTCTGGCGCGAGGGCGGCCCCGCATGCGTCGAGCGCTGCCCGATCAACATCCGCATCCGCCAGGGGATCATCAAGACCGACCCCGGGCGGCTCTGCCTGTCCGCACCCGAGGCGAACAAGGAGACCTGGAACAAGCTGCGCGCGTTCCAGACCTTCGAGGGCAGTCCGGCTCAGGGCAAGGCGTAACCGAGCGCCGGAGAGCTCATGAGGATCGTGGCCTGGCTCCTCGTCGCCGCGGGCCTCGTGGTCACCGGTATCGGCGTGGCGGCCGCGCTCGGTCAAGCTGGGTCGGGGGCGCAGCCGTGGGGCAACGAACTCTCCGACAACTTCGTATTCATCAAGGCGCTGCCATTCGTGCTCGGCTTTGGCATCGCGGTCGGCCTGGTCATGGCGAGCACGTACGGCGCGAAGACGCGCTCCGACGGAGCCGTCCGGCGCTGGAGTCCCGGCACCGTGTTCGGACACTGGGTCCTGACGCTCGGCTTCGTGCTCGCACTACCGACCGGCATGTGGCAGTACCTCGGCGGCATCCTCGACGTGAACCTGCCGATCCCCCTCTACCTCTTCTACCGCGTGCACTACATCGGCGCCAGCATCGTCCTCTTCGCCGTCGCCGCGTTCGTGTCGTATCTGTGGATGACCGGCGATCGATCGCTGCTGATCCGGCGCGGCGAGTGGAGTCGTCACCTTCTCGGCCTCGCATTCGAGCTCCCGCCTTCCCTCCGCGGGCCCTACGCGAAGCTCCTGCGCATCGACCTGAGCCAGCCCCGCCCACCGATGGGAAAGTTCACGTTCTACGAAAAGGTCGTCGAGCTCCCCAGCTGGTCGATCCTGCTCGCGCTCATCACCGTCACCGGTCTGATCAAGGCGGGGCGTTACCTCATACCGGTGCCGGGCTTCGTCCTCTGGCTCGCTTCGACCCTGCATGTCGCCACGATGGTGGCCATCGTCATCAAGCTCCTCGACCATCTCCGTTACACGTTCACACGCTGGTCGCTGATGGGCGCGATCACCACGACCTGGATGAAAGAGCGTGCACCGGCCGTCCGGCAGGGCGCGGGCGAGCGCGGGTCCTCGGCGGCGGGCATCGCCGGTGGTGGCGACACATGAGGCGGTTCGTCGCGCTGTTGGGACTCGTTTGGAGCCTGGCGAACCTCGGCGTCGCCTACTTTTTCCTCACGGGTGCGTTCGTGGCCAAGACGGCGGCGAAGGAAGGCATCCTGGCACAGTTATCGCTTCTTCTGGGAGGCGTGTTGATCGCAGGCTTCGCGGTCCTCCTCGCCCGCGAATGCGTCCGCATGCTGACGTCCGCAAAAGCGTCGGAGACCATGTAGCCGTGAGCCGCATGTATGCGCTCCGCGTCCTCTATTTCGCGGTCGCGATGATGCTGCTCACCGCACACCTGAGCGCGATCGCCGCGTCGCCGATCCGACAGCTCACCAGCAGCACCGCGACGAACGTCCGGCCGGCGTGGAGCCCGGATGGCAAGAGCATCGCGTTCCAGAGCAACCGCGACGGCCCGTATCACATCTACGTGATGAACTCCGACGGAAGCAATCTCCGCCAGCTCACGAACGGCGACAACGACGACCGCCATCCGAACTGGAGTCCCGACGGCAAGGTCATCGCGGTGGACACCGGCGATCAGGTCAAGCGCGAGATCGCGCTCATCGACGTCGGCTCGAAGAACCGAACGCAGGTCACGAAGCTGGGCATGACGGCGCAGTTCCCGAGCTTCAGCCCGGACGGCAAGACGATCGCGTTCTACCTCTACAACCTCGGGGCCATGGACCTCTGGACCGTCGGCAAGGACGGCAGCAGTGCCGCGGCGGTCACGAGGCAGCTCGCGACGGAGGCCAACAACCAGTGCACGTTCGCGTGCCATGCCGCGGGCTGGTCGCCCGACGGGACTCGTGTCGCCTTCTCCGATGGTGACAACGCGCGCGTTCTGCTGATGGCGTCGATGACGGGTGGGACGCCGACGCCGATCTCGCCCGTGGGCGAAAAGAGCCACTTCCCGGTGTTCCTGGCGGACGGTCGCCTCGTCTACGTGACCGAGACCGTGACGGCCATCCAGAGCTACACCGATCTGTGGATCGTCGATCCGAACGACACGACCGCGGCGCGGACGGAGCTCGCGCAGAACATCCAGGCGCAGGGGCCGTTCGAGTTCAACAAGGACGGCACCGAGCTCCTGTTCTTCTCGCCCCGCAGCGGCAATTTCGAGATCTACTCGGTGACGCTCGACGCCGCCGGCAAGGCCGCGCTCGCCGAGAAGGCCGCGATCTCGACCGGCTTCGGCGTGACCCGAACGCCGACGACGCCACAGACCTCGGTCCTGCCGTTCCAGGTGACACCCGAGCTCGTCGTCCTTGGAGTCCTCGCGCTCATGGCCATCGCGCTCGAGCTGACGGTCTGGGTCTACCGGAGACGTCGCGCCGCCTAGTGACCGATCAGGCTCTGATCAGTCCTTGGACCAACCCACCGGCAACAGGAACGTGCCGTTCGCCGTGACGAAGTAGACCTGCCATCCGTAGTAGCCGCGGAACGCGCTCGGGTCGGTGCGCATCACCTCGCCGTACTTCATGACGGCATCCACATATTCGTTGTCGTGGTTGTACATCCAGATCGCCTTCTCGATCTTCTCCGGCGCTCCGGCCGCGCTCAGATAACGACCCGCGGCGAGGATCGCGTCGTGGGTGTCATTGATGTCGCCGTCGCCGTACATGTCCCAGGTCTTTGGCATGAACTGCATCGGACCCTGCGCACCCGCGTATGACTCGCCGCGGATCCGACCCATGCGCGTTTCGACGAGGTTGATCGCGGCGAGGTAATACCACGGCACACCGAACTCGGCCTCCGCCTCCCGGTAGTACCTAAGCAGGTCGTTCATCGGCGCCGCGGTCACGATCCGCCATGCCGGCAGCTCCCTCACACCCCTCGGACCGAAGAGGTAGAGATCCGCACTGGCGGCGATGTTGAGGTCGGCGGCACCGCGCAGATCCGGCGGGATCGCGGCGAAGACCTGATCGCGCAGGTCGGGTCGCTCGATGAGTTGCCGATACACGAGCTGCTGAAGGTGTCCCATGTACGCGAGCTCTCTGCCGGTCACGGCAGGATCGCGCACCGCACGTTCTGCCGTCACGAGTTGCTGCAGCAGTGCGCCGGCGTCGTCGGCGACCTGCGGCACCGCGTCTGACCGCTGCGGCTCGCGTGCCTGGAGAACGACGCGGTCGCGCGAGGACAACGCGGCGCTCTCGACCTCTGTGTCGAGGGCGCTCACGCTCTCGGGCGACACGGTCGTGATGGAAGGCTCGGTCGTGATGGAAGACTGGGACGTGATGGAAGGCGCGGTCGCGATAGACGGCGCGCTCGCGACGGAAAGCGCGCTCGCGACGGAAGGTGCCGTGCCGGAAAGCGCGGCGGGCCCTGCGTCCGCGGTGTAGGCAACGACGAGCGTGCACGCAAGAACGCAGGCTGCGCCCAGACCCTTCCTCATCGACCCCGCATGGTGGGCCCTGGCGGTTCGAGAGGAAACCCGCAATTGGGGGCCAGAAGAAGCTGAGACGCCTCTGATCCGCGCCGGACCAGCCGAGCACAGGAGCGTTACATGACGATCTCGTGCGCCGCGGTACTTATTTCTCTTCGCGCTCGCCCAACAAGAACTCGCGTCGCGACTTCGGGCCCGCTTTCTTTTCCTGCTCCGCCAACCACTTCGCCCGCTTGGGGGACGACGCCGCTGGGTCGGCCCCATCGGCCCGAGCCGCGCGCGGCTTCTCCCCGGCGTCCTGCTCGTCGACCTGACGCGCGATATCGGTGAGCTCGTCGAGGATGAGCTGCAGCTCGCTCTCGTGCAGCTGCTTGAACGCGCGGATCTGCTGCTCGACGCGACGGAGGCGCGCGAGCAGATCCTCGCTCACAGGATGTCGCCGCCGCGGTGGGTCATGATCTTCGGCTCACCCTGGCGCACCTTCTCCGCGTACAGCGTCTCGCCGCGCTCGATCTCTCGCAGCAGGAGATCGGCGGCAGCCGGTGCCTCGGCCCGGCTCGTCACGATGATCCGTGCGCCGGTCTGGAGAGCCTGGGCGGCCGCCTCCAGCTCGGGCGGCACCACGAGCACCTCGAAGGCGCCTGGCAGCTCCTCGAGCGGGAAGAGACGCACCCGAATACGAAGCCCCGCCTTCGCCATGGTGCGTTCGAAGCGGTGGAAGATCGCGAGCCACGGTGTCGGGAGCTCGGCCTGCGTGTAGGCGCACACGATGGTGCTCACGAGCAGCGGCGACTCGCCGCCGGAGGTTTGACCGCTCAACGCGCTGTGACTACCGTCGGCCACCAGGCCGCGCGCCGAAGGTGGGAACGCATGGACGACGAGAAGGCTCTCGAGGTCGCGACCAGGGCCGCCTTCCGAGGCGGTAGGGCCGCTCTGGCGCGTCTCGGCGCGCCCGGGTACCTCCGGTGGAAGGGCCAGCGCGACGTCGTCGTAGAGGCGTCGCTGGACGTCCAGGAACAGATCGTGGCGGTCCTCCAGAAGGAGAGTCCCGGCGACGCGATCCTCGCCGAGGAAGGGCCTGAGGATGAGCCGCTGGCCGTCGACGCCCCGCGACTCTGGATCGTCGATCCCATCTGCGGCAGTCTGAATTTCGCGCAAAGCATACCGTTCTTCGCGGTCTCGGTCGCGCTACGCGTGAACGGTCTGCTCCGCGTCGGCGTCGTGTACGACCCCGTGCGCGACGAGATGTTCACGGCGCGCCTGGGGGAACCCGCGCTGCTCAACGGGCGCCCCATCACCGTCCTCACAGTCGCGATGGGCCCGGAGTTCTGGGAGCAGGCCTGGGTGGCGTGCGATCTTCCGCACTCGGGGCCGCGGCGCAAGGAAGCGCTGCAAGCGTTCGGGATCGTCTCGGGTGAGGTCCTGCATCACCTCGTGCTCGGATCGCCCGCGCTCGGCCTCTGCTACGTCGCAGCCGGCCGCGTGCACGCCTACTGGACGCTCGACGCGCAGCCCTGGGACATCGCCGCGGCGGGCGTCATCCTCAGTCAGGCCGGCGGTCTCATCACCGACGCCGACGGCGGATCGTGGCTGCACTCGGACGGCGGCTACGTCGCGGCGAACGCCGTATCGCACAAGTGGGCGCTGCAGACCATCAAGTGGCTGCGCGATCAGAACCGCGACAAAGCCAACGCCTGAAGGTCACGGGGCGGCGACCACGTGGTCGCCGCCCCGGTAGCTACTACTGGCCCAGCGCCTCCAGGATCGTCCGCTCGATGAGACCCTGCGCGAGGTCCACCTTGTAGGAGTTCAGGCTCATCGGGCGCGCGACGGTCCGGATCTGCGCGGCGGCCTGCTTCGCGGTCGCCTTGATGTCCTTGCCCTTGAGGAAGTCCTCGACGACCTTTGCGCGGTACGGGACGGGCGAGACGCCACCGAGCGTGATCCGTCCGTCCTGCCAGTTCCCACCTGAGACCGTGAAGACCGCGGCGACCGAGATGAGCGCGAAGTCGTAGACCTGTCGGTCCTTGAGCTTCGTCCAACCGAACTTGGTGCCGCTGGCCGGGTTCGGGATGGTCACGTGGGTCATGAATTCGTTCGGCTTGAGGACGTTCTCGCGGAGCACGTCCACGCGTGGGCCGGTGAAGTAGTCGTCGAACGCGATGGTCCGCTCTCCGCCGGTGCCGGCGATCTTCGCCGACGCGTTGAGCGCGAGCAGCGCGGTTGCGGTGTCTGAGGGGTGAACGATGTAGCAGAGCTCGCCGCCGATGATCGCGTGGTAGCGGTTGTCACCGGTCACGGCGTAGCAGAAGTCGCCACCCTTCTTGTAGCAGTTGAAGTCCTCACCACGGAAGAACCAGCAGCGAGGACGCTGGTTGATGTTGCCGCCGAGCGTCCCAAAGTTGCGGATGAGCGGGGACGCCACGCTGAGCGCCGCGTTCGTGAGCACCGGGACCTTGGATGCGAGGTCCTTGTCGTTGATGACGTCGGTCAAGGTCGTGGCGGCTCCGATGGTGGTGCCTCCGCCGTCCGACTTGATGCCAACGATGTCCTTGATCGTCGTGATGTCGATGAGGACCTCCGGCAGGGGCATGCCCTTGCCCTGGACCCAGTCCTTCATCACGCCACCGACGATGTCACTGCCACCGCCGACGACCTTGACCGTACGGCCTGAATACTTGCCGAGCAGATCGACGGCCTCTTTGACCGTCGTCGCGTCGTAGAGCTCAAACCCTCTCATGCTCTTCCTCCCTACTCAGTTCGACGCCTTGAGGGCGGCGAGCAGCTTGTCGCGTGTGAGCGGCATCTCTGTCACCCACACTCCGACCGCGTTGTAGACGGCGTTGACGATCGTGGGCGCCGGCGGACCCATGGGCGGCTCGCCCAGTCCGTGGCCCCCGAACGTGCCGTAGGCCTTCGGCTTCTCGACGATGATCACCTCGGCGAGCGGCGCGTCCTTGATCGACAGCGGACGGTAGTCGAGCAGGTTCGGGTTGAGCGGTAGGCCGGTGGCCTTGTCGATGAGGAGCTCCTCGGTCAACACGGCTCCGGTGGCCATGACGACGCCACCTTCGACCTGCTGGCGGATCGAGAACGGGTTGAACGCTTTGCCCACGTCGTGGGCCGCGACGTAGCGAGTGATCTTGACCGTGCCCGTGACCGTGTCGACCTCGACCTCGGCCGCGTGCGCGGCGAAGGCGACCTGCTCCCAGTTGGTGGGCTGCAGGTAGTCGGACTTGCCGATGATCGACGTGGCCTTGAACTGCACGACCTGTGCGAGCGTGAGCTTCTTGGTCTTGTCGGCCTTGATGAACACCGAGCCGGTATTGTCCATGTCGACGTCGGCTGCGGTCACACGCGTGTCGGCCTTCGCCGTCGCGAAATCGGTGTTGAACTTATCGGCGGCGTACTTGAGCACCTGGTTGCGGGCGTCGACGCCCGCCTCGTACATGCCACGACCGCCGGTGTTCGTCATGCGGCTGCCGTTGGTGCCGCCGCTGTCGGTGGTGTTGTCGGTGTCGACGTACGGCGTGATGGTGACCATGTTCAGCGGAACGCCCAGGGCCTCCGCCGCGACCATCATCATGTTCGTGCGCTGGCCGGAGCCGATGTCAGTGACACCGGAGACCGCCTGGACGCTGCCGTCGCTGTTGATGATGACCTGACCGGTCGACGGGTTGCTGCCGGCGCCGTGGCTGCAGAGGTGCGCCGCCATTCCGATGCCGTGGTAGACGCCGGGTCGCACCTGCTTGGCCTTCGGTGCGTGCCAGACGCTCTTCCAGTTGATCGCGGTGGCGAGCTGCGTGATGCAGTCGCGGATACCGGGGTTGCTGAACGGACGCTTCGTGTCCGGGTTGCCGACCTCGTTCAGGTTCTTGAGCCGGAACTCGATCGGGTCCATGTTGATCGCGGACGCGGCCTTGTCCATCGTGGTCTCGAGGGCGAACGTTCCGTTCGGGTGGCTCACGCAGCGGTACGGGCCCGACTTATAGCTGTTGGTCATCACGTCGACGGCTTCGAGACGCAGGTTCGGGATGTTGTAGAGCAGCTGCATGTTGACCCATGAGCCGTTGGCGGCGCCGGCACGCTGCGCGCCGACGTTCGCGATGACCTTGAAGATGCCGAAGGAGATCGTTCCGTCGCGGTTGACACCGAGCTTCATCTCGTTGCGGAACTCGGGGCGGTGCGTGCGGGTGACGAAGTCCTCGTAGCGGGTGTAGTTGTTCTTGATCGGTCGCCCGGTGATCTTCGACAGGATCGCGGCGTGGACTTCCGAGAGGTCGATGCCGCTCCGGTAGCCGTAGCCACTCCCGAGATAACCGGTCTGGAACACACGGACCTTGTTCTGTGGGAGCTTGAGGGCCTGCGACAGCCCTGACCGCGTCCCGTGACCGTGCTGGTTGGTGTACGTCATGTTGAGCTTGTCGCCGTCCCAGTAGGACAGCGAGTTCGTGAGCTCGAGCGCGACGTGCTGTTCGGTCGACTTCCTCGCGACGTTGTCGACGACCACGTCGGCCTTCGCCGTCGTCGGGTCGCCACGGACGAGCGGCGCGGTCACCGCGATCGTCGTGCCGTCGAGGTTGCTCGTGAACTGTTTCGGGGTCGACGACTTCATCGCCTCCAGCATGTCCAAGGCTGCCGGGAGCACTTCGTACTCGACCTTGATCGCGCGGATCGCCACGTCGCCGATGTGCTCGCTATCGGCCGCGATGACCGCGATCGGCGAGCCGACCTCGAAGACCTCTTCGTTGAAGAGGAAGCGGGTCGGGAGCGCGGAACCGAGGAAGACGTCCTTGTACTCCTCCGGCAGGTTCCCGCGGTGAAGGATCTTGCGGACGCCTTGGATCTTCTCCGCCTCCGACGTGTCGATCGACTTGATCTTCGCGTGCGGGTAGCGGCTGCGCAGCGTGCGCATGAAGAGCATGCCGGGCATGCGCAGGTTCTCGGTGTAGGTACCGGTGTTCGTGACGATGCCGTAGCCCTGGATGCGGGCGACATCGGTGCCGATGACCTGGAAGGGACGGAAGACCGGGAGCTCGGTCGGCGCGGAGCTCTGACCGCCGCCGGGAAGCTTGCTGCCGTATTGCGCGATGACTCCGGCGACCATCTCCGACTGCTCGGAGACCATTTCCTGCCAGGTGGGGTCCTGGGCAAGCGCATACCAATCCTGGTCGCTGAGGCTCGCGGCGTAGGCCGCATCTTGGACGACACGTACTGCCTCGATCTGTGCCATCTCTATCCCCTCCTACCTGGCCGCGTGGCCGAGGTCGACAAGGATTGCCCGTACCTTCGCCTCGTCCAGCTTGGCTGGGTCCCACTTGACGGTGACGCTGCGCTCGTTGCCACTGACGCCGAGGATCCCGTCGCGCTTCTTGAGCGCCTGCTCGAACGGGTCGTAGTCCTCGATCGTGCCCATCGGCTTTTCGAACTGGAATTCCTTGGAGACGCCGGCCGCGCCAGGTGCCGCCTCCGCGGTACCCGCGGCGCCGACGACGACCGGCGACGCGAGGTGTGTCACCTTCTCACCGCGCAGCTCCGCGGCCGCGGTGTTGACAGCGGTGAAGATCTTCGCGTACTCACCGCACCGGCAGATGTTGCCGGCGAGGCCTTCGGCGATCTGCGCCGTGGTCGGCTTCGGGATCGCCCCGAGCAGCTGGACCGTCGACATGATGAATCCGCGCGTGCAGATGCCGCACTGGAATCCACCGTCGAGCCAGAACGCACGCTGCACCGGGTGCAGCCCCGCGACGCCGGGCCCGGTCGGAAGACCGGCGACCGTCGCGATCTTCTGTCCCCTGCCGAGACGAGCGCTGAGCACGGTGCACCCGTTGACCGCTTTGCCGTCGACGAGCACCGTGCATGCGCCGCACTGCGCGCGGTCGCACCCGAGGTTCGAGTTCGCGAGGCCGAGCTGGAAGTTCATCGTCTCCCAGAGGCTCTCGCGGTTGTCGACAACGAGGTCGTACTTCACGCTGTCGATGTTCAGTGAGACTCGGCGCATCGTTGCCGGGATCGGACCACCTGCTGTGGTCGTGGTGGTCGTGGTCGTCGTGGTCTCCGGGTTGATCGCCTTGTTCGCTACGACCGCACCACCGAGAACGACTCCGGCTGCGGCTGCGCCTGCTCCGGCGCCGATGAGGAAGTTGCGTCGCGTGACTGAAAGTGCTGGCTTGCCTTGACTCGTGTCGGGTTCCGCTACTGGACCAGACGAAGTCCCTCCCGTTTCTTCCACAGGACATTCACCCCCTGACCAATCAATGGACGGCGCGACGAGCCTAGCAGTGGGGTAAAGGGACGCAAGCTTGTCGAAGCCTCCCCTATCGGAGCAGGCGCGCGTGTCGCTGCGTGTAACGGAGGCGGCGCCGGGTGGCTCACGTCAGGGCGTCTCAACAGCGCGGTTTGCGCAAAAAGACGGCGCCCTGAGCGTCCCTTCGGCGCGCAAACCAGGGTTTGCGCAAAGCCGCCGTATGAGAAGGAGTGGGCCGAGGCGCGAGCGCCAACGGGCCGTCGGCGCACCTCCACCGCCTCGCGATCTTTCCCGCCTGGTGGACGACCCTAAGATGTTTCGGGTGAGGACGATCTACGCGCGGATGGCCGAGCTCGAGCGCGAAGGGCGCCGCTTCGCGGTCTGCACCGTCGTGCGCACGGTCGGAAGTACCCCGCAGGTCGTCGGCGCGAAGCTGCTCGTCGACGATCTCGGCCGCCTCACCGGCACGCTCGGTGGCGGCTGCGTCGAAGGCGACGCGTTCGAAGAGGCGAAGCGCGTTCTTGATTCCGGCGCGGTGTCGCTGCGCGAGTACGAGCTCACCGAGGATCTCGCGTGGGACACCGGCCTCGTCTGCGGCGGAACGATGTGGATCTCCATCGAACCCGGCGAGCGCGCGCTGCTTCTCGGCGGACGCGATCTGCTCGGTGATGTTCTCGCCGCATCCTCCGGCGGAAAGCCGGTCGCGCTGGCGACGCTGTTGCGCCGAGAGGGAAAGGACTTCCAGCCGAGCGGCAAGCTGTTCGTCGAGACCGACGGCAGCACCGGCGGATCGCTCGGGGACGGCGCGCTCGATGCGCGCGCGACCGCGGCCGCGCTGGACGCGCTTCGGCAGGCGACGCCGCGCACGATCGCGCTCGACGACGCGCATGAGCTGCTCATCGAGCCCATCGTCACGAAGCCGCGTCTCGTCATCGCCGGGGGCGGCCACGTCGGGCTCGCGATCGCAAAGATGGCGTCGCAGCTCGAGTACGACGTGACCGTGATCGACGACCGGCCCGAGTTCTCCTCGCGCGAGCGCTTCGGACCGGGCATCGACGTCGTGCGCATGGACATGGCGGAGGCGCTGCGCACGATGCCGATCGGCTGGAACACCTTCGTGGTCATCGCCACGCGCGGGCACAAGCTCGACGCGCACTGCCTCCGCGAAGCGGTAAAGACCGACGCCCGCTACGTCGGACTGCTCGGCTCGAAGCGCAAGACGATCCTCATCGCGAAGATGCTCCGGGACGAGGGCGTCTCCGACGAGCGCATCCGCGCGGTCCACGCACCGATCGGTCTCGACCTCGGTGGCCGTACACCCGCGGAGATCGCGCTCGCCGTGCTGGCCGAGCTGAGCATGGAGCGCTACGGCGGATCGGGCCGACCGCTGCGTCTCGCCGACGACATCTACGAGAGAGCGGTGACCAAGCGGAGCTCCTGACCGCAGCGGACGTCGTCCGTAGCGAACGGCTCGATCTCATCCTCATGCCGCTCGCGGTCCTCGACGCGTTCATCGACGGAGATCTCCCTCGCGCCAGGTCACTCACCGACTACGCGGTCCCCGATGAGTTCCCAGATTCCGTGCTGAAGGTGCTCGAGCTGCGCCGCATGCAGCTCGCGGCCGATCCGGCGCTAGCGCCGTGGTCCGCGCGTGCGATGGTCCGGCGTGAGGACCGCGTGATGGTGGGATACATCAACTTCCACGGACCGCCAGGCGTGAACGACATCGAAGCGCCGGGCGCGGCGGAGCTGGGTTGGAGCGTGTTCGCCGCTGAGCGCCGCCGCGGTTACGCGACCGAGGCCGCGCTGCGGCTCATGGACTGGGCGCGAGTGGAGCACGGCGTGCGGCGGTTCATCTCATCGACGACGCCCGAGAACGCGCCGTCGCTGCGCGTGCACGAGAAGCTCGGCTTCCGCCGCACCGGTCAGGTCGTGGACGGCGAGATCATCTTCGAGCTGCGCTCCTAGCCCCGCGGCGGTTCAGCGCAGAGCGAACAGCACCAGCCCCACGGCGCCTGCCGCGGCGACAAGCCCGGGCTCCGGGACTCTCCAGCGCCAGAGCACTGCGAACGCGAGCGCGAAAATCACGACCGTCGGCACGTCGATGAGCACCTGCGTGGCGATCACCGCGGCTGCGCCCATGATCGCGCCGGCGGCCGCCGCGGTCGCACCCTTGGTGAAGCCCTGCACCGCCGGGTGCTTCCGGTACCGCGTGATCGTCGGTGCGAACAGCACGACCATGAGGAACGCGGGAAGGAAGACACCGACTCCGGCGATGACCGCACCAGCGAGGCCCGCGACCAGGTAACCAACGAAGACCGCCGTGATGACCACCGGCCCCGGCGTGATCATCCCCATCGCCACCGCGTCGAGGAACTCGCGTTCGGTGAGCCAGCCGTAGTCGTGCACGACCCCTTGCTGCAGGAACGGCACGATCGCAAGGCCCGAGCCGAACGTGAACGCACCGGCCTTGAAGAAGAACGCGCCGAGGGCGAGCAGCGTGTTCGGATCCGCCGAGCCCGCCGCGGCGATGACGGGTCCGAGGTCCGGCGGCAGCAGGACGAACGCCCCACGCGAGAGCCAGCGCGGCGGCGCATACAGGAACACACCGACGAGACCGGACAGGATGAACAGCACAGCGACCTCGCTCCGCACGACGAAGGTCACGAACGCGACGACGGCGAAGATCGCCCAGAGGCGTCGATCGCCGCGCACGCTCACACCGAGCAGCTTCCATGCGCCGCGGGCGATCAGCGCGATGACCGCCGGACCGATCCCGTAGAAGAGCGCCTGGATCGCCAGCGTGCCGGAGAGGGCAACGTAGAGCGCGGCGACCAGCGTGACGATCAGGAACGGCGGGAGGATGAACGCGAAGGCCGCGACCGTCGCGCCCCAGAAGCCCCGACGCAGGTAGCCAAGCCACATCGCGAGCTGCGCGGCGAGCGGGCCGGGCAGCGTCTGCGCTGCGGCGAGGCCCTGGAGATACTCCTCCTGCGTCACCCAGCCGCGTCGCTCGACGAGATCCCGCTGCATGTAGCCGGCGAGCGCGATCGGCCCGCCGAACCCGAGGCTGCCCAGGCGGAGGAAATACGCGCCGAGCTCGCGCAGGGCGAGAGGAGGCCGGTCCGGCGAGGCAGAAGCCTGCTCGCTCAGGCCGATTCCTGGTACACGATCGCGCCGCAGGAAAGCGGCGCGAACGCCCACAGCTGCTTTTGCGTGGGGTCCCAGCCGATCGTGTGCGCGCCCTCCTCGGTCGCGACGGTCTCGCGAAGCCTCGGCGCGCTCGCGTCGAACGACTGCACCACACCGGGCGACCCGATCGCCACATAGACCCGCGCGAGGTCCCGGTCCCACATCACCACGTCCGGCACACCCGCGAGCGGAAGCCGCTGACGCACCGTCCCCGTTCGTTCGAGCACGATGAGCTCGCCGGCGTCGGTCGCGCAGAACAACAGCCCGTCGATGAGCGCCAGCCCGTGAGGACCGGCGGACGGCACGTCGATGGTCCGTGCGACCTGTTGTGTGCCGGTGTCGATGACGACGATGCACGGCGGGTCGCTGATATTCGCGTAGACGGAGGCGGACGCCGGGTCGTAGACGGCCCAGCGCGGCCGGCCGGGGAGCGCAACGCGCTCGAGCACGGAATTCGTCTCGAGATCGACGACCGTGGAGGTGCACCCGACGCCCGGCGGCTCGCCGAGGTCGAAGGTGTACGCGCGCATCTGGCGTGTATCCAGAGCGACGCCGTTCGGACGCTGCCCGACCGGGACCCGGGCCACGAGCGTCTCATCGGAAGCGCGGAAGGAGCTCAGGTATGCCGCTCCGCGGTCGGTGGTGAGCATCACGTCGCGATCGGAGTCGATGAACACGCCGGCGACGCCCGGATGGCCGTCGAGCGCGTGGAGGTATGTCGCGCTCGCGCAGTCGAAGACGTCGACGCGGTCCGCGCCGGTGTGTGCGACATACATCCGGGTTGCGGAACGCGTGGTGAGCACGTCCGCGTGGTCGAAGCCCGGCCTAGCCCCGCGCGGCACCGGTGTCTCGCCGACGCGACGCAGGGTCACTTCTTCGCGACCTTCTCCTTGCAATAGGCGTAGAGCGCGTCGAGGACGGGGATCGATGCCTTCCGCTGGGCTTGATCGTCCGGGTAATGCAGGAGCCGCATCCCGTCGAGAAGCGCCTCCACGCCGACCGACTCGGGCGTCACCGTCTTATCCGCGGTGTCGGCCCCGCGGATGACCTTGGCCATGTACGCCATGGCCGGATCCTTGTCGAGCTCGTACTTGTGTACGAAGGCGTCGAAGCTGCATTCGGGCCCGTGGTGGCCGAGCTCGACATCCTTGATGTCGTAAGGGGTCGCGCCGGTCTTGCGCGCCTCGCTCGCGACCTGGTCGGACGGCACGTAGACGAACTCCGCGGCCTTGTCGACGAACCGCTGCACCAGCCAGGGACAGGCAACACGATCGACGCGGGGATGTTCGCGCGTGATCCACTTCATCGTCATCTCCTGTGTCTGCGTCTCTCTCGCCGTGTTTGTAGCATCACGCCACGCGCGCGTTCCCGGGAGTCGAACAGCATCTACGCCCCACCGCTCTGGCTCATCGCTCTTGGCGCGGCGCTCGTCGGCCTGGCGGCCGCGGGCGTCCTGTACGCCTGGCCGCCGTCACGGGAGCGTCGCCGGATCGTCGTGGGCGCCGCAGCTGCCGTCGCCGCGTTCCTCGTCTGGCGCGGCGCGCTCATCTTCGCCGACGGCGCGAACTTCGACATCGACTACCCGCTCCTGTTGGGCCTGAGCTTCGAAGACATCGGCAGTGGAGTCATGGCGTTCCTGTTCGCTGGACTCGCGTTCGGCCTCGTCACGGACCGAGCGGAGGCGGCGCAACGTGTCGTCACCAGCGCCGCGCTCGTCGGTCTCGCGGCGATCCTCGTGGATCGCTTCGTCTAGGCCGCCGGAATGATCAGGTCGGGGTCCACACTCCTCGCGGTCGCGGTCGTGGCTGGTCTCGTGGCCTCCGCCTGCGCGTCAGCCGCACCGGCTGCGAACACGGCGCGACCGACCCAAAGCGTGAGCGCCGCACCGGTGACCGCGACGCCGGCAAGTGCGACCTCGACCGATGACAAGACCGTCGTCGTGCAGCTCGGCGAACATTTCTTCGATCCGTCGTCGATTACGGTCAGGGTCGGCACGACGGTGATCTGGCGCAACAACGGCCAGCAGACGCACGACATACATGCCCGGGACGGCTCCTTTGACTCGCCGCTGCTCAATCCGGGCAACACGTTCACGTTCACCTTCACCAAGCCCGGGCTCTATCCGTACTACTGCATTCCCCACGAAGGCGACGGCATGATCGGCCAGGTCGAGGTGCGGTAGGCCGACAGGAGCTAGGCCTCTCCGATCTCGTTCATATCCTGCGGATGCGGCGCGGTCCCCTCGGGCTCGTCGCTCGGCGCCGGCTTCGAGCCGCGACGATGCGCGGCGATGCCTTCCTCGCGTTCCTCATCGCGTTCGTCCTCGAGACGCTCTGCTTTGTGCTCGTCCACGTGCCACCTCCACGGATCGACGACGCACGCGACGTGCCAGCGCTGCTAGAGGCGCGCCCACCACCTGAACATCGAGCGTGACCACTCGTTCCAGGCTTCCCGCTTCAACAACAGGACAAAGCCGACGCCAAGGAGGATCGCGCCGCTCGCTCCGAAGAGCACCCAGTTCGGCAGCCGGTTCACGGCGTCGATCGCGCCGCGGACCGTCTCGAGCCCGAGCGCGCCGAGCGCGCCGGCAACGAGCCAGCGGCGGTGGAAGACGATGCCAACGGCCATCACCAGGAAGATCTCGACGAACACCATCACGGTCTGTGGGAAGAACTCCGCGGACCAGCCGCCGACCAGCGTGGGAACGATGAACAGGAACGCGCCGCCGGTCTCCATCGCGAGAAGCACGCGAGCGTCGATGCGATCGCGCACATAGCGGACCGCGCCGAGCGCGACGGCGATCAGGTATGCGCCCGCGACGATGCCGTGGAATTGGCGCTCTCGCGGGTCCCCGATGATCCAGACCGCCTCGACGGCGACGGTCGCGAGCGCGGCCACGATGAGCGCGGGGCGCACGGCGATCACGCCGAGCGCCACGAGCGTCAGGCTCTCGGCGAGCGCGCGCGACGGAGCGTCACCGCCGTCGCGGAACGTCCGGACAAGCGCGCCTGAGAGGATGAGTCCGACCGCGACGGCCTCGGTGAGCCACTCGAACTGGATCGGCAGACGCCGTGGAAGAAAACGCGGGATCGCGAGCGGCACCGCGAGAAGCGCGATGCCCGCGGCTGCGACGTACAGCTCGGTCCGCGCGGCGTCGCGCAGCGCGAGGACGCCGACGAGCGCGAGCGCGCCGAGCGCCGCGGAGAGGAGCGCGCGGCGGCCGGCCCAGACACCGAGCACCGCGACGACCCAGCCCGCGGCGAGCACCGTGACCCCATGATCGAGCGCGTCGCCCGCGCCGATGCTCGCGCGAACGAGTGGTGGGACGACGACCATGAAGGCACCAGCGAGCTCGGTCGCCTCGAGCCAGAGCGGAGGCAATCGCCAGGGCACCCAGCGCGGCACCGAGAGCGCGAGCGCGATCGCCAGCGCGCCGAACACCGCCGACGCGGTCTCGAGCACGAGCGGCGCGACGGTGGAGCGATAGAGCATCACCGCGAGGAAAGCCAGCGCCGTCGTCGCGAGTGGGATCGATGCGCGCCCCGCCGCATATCGAATGACGACAAGCGCTTCGCCCATCACCAGCGCGGCGCGACCGACATCGCCGCGAGCGGGCATGACCGCGAGGCTCGTTCCCATGAGCACGATCGCGCTGCCGACCTGCGCGGGCACGAGAAGGGACGTGCGAAGTCGTTCGCTCGCGAAGCGGCCGAGCCCCCACGCCACCGCCGCGAGGTAGATGGCGACCGGCCAGCCGTACGCCTCGAGAGGATCCGGCCGGTACCGCGCGACGAGCATGAGCACCGCGGCGAGGAAACAGGCCGAGGCGGCCAGCACCCCCCGCTCCGATCGGCGATGCAGGCTCTCGATCACGCCGAGCGAACCGAGGACGAGCAGTGCCGGGATCGTCGTGAGCCAGTTCGCGAGCTCGGTCATGCGAGCAACATTCGCGGCCGCCTGCGACAGACCGACGAATACCGCGACCCCGGCCGCGACCAGAGCGATCTCGCGCGCGACGCGACCGAACTCGCTCGAGCGCTGCACAACGTACAAGGGGACGAAGAGGGCAAGCGACGCCGCGGCGAGCGCGAGCGGGCGCCACTCCATCGGAGGCGCGATCCAGCGATCGAGTCCGACGACGGCGGCGGCGGCGAACGCTGCGGAGATCCACAGCGCCCGGGCACGCTGCGACACAAGAGCCGCTGCGACGACGCCGGCGCAGGCCAGCGTCGCGAAAAGCGTCTCCAGCACCGGATCGTCGTAGGCGAACACGACGACTGCGGTCGCGCTGACAAGCGCCGTCAGCGCCAGGCTCGCCTCGAGTGGAGCGGCGCGCAGGCGCGCGACACCGGTGAGCACCGCAAGGGTCGCGGCGACCGGCGCGAACAGCACGGCGAGCTCACGAGGCGAGAGGCCCGTGAATGGGCTCGCGCCACCGTGTATCAGACCGAATGACAGGCCTGCGAAGAGCACACCCAGATGAAGCGCGAGCGCACCGGCGATCGCGTGTCCGCCGAGGTCCGCTCTGCTGGCGCCCGGCGCGCTAGGCTCGCGCGCGCGCAGCGCAGCGGCGAGTCCGAGCAGGCCGGCCATCGCGAGGTTCACGAGCGCGCCGACCAGAGGTGCGCGCCAGTACGACGACGCCGGCAGCAGGGCCCCGCCGACGGCGAACCAGCTCACCGCGCGAGCGCGTCTTGAGACCCAGGCGGGGACCGGCACCGGCGTGCCAAGTCCGGCGATGTCCCCGGCGACGGCGTACGAGATAGCGAGGAGAGCGGAGACGAAGCCGTAGGTCTGCGGCACGCCGCCGATGTCGTAGACCGCCGCGGCCGCGAGCGCGGCCGGGCCGATGACCACGAGCCAACGCTCCCACTCGATGGCCGCCGCGGATCGGATCGCGTAGTAGGCCGTCCCCACCGCGACGATCGCGGTGAGCGCCCAGCGGCTCGGGGTCGGTCCGAGGGACACGACGACGCCGCCCGCGAGCGCGGCCGCGGCCAGAACACGCGACGGCAACGCCAGCGGACCGCTCAGCGTCCCGAGGCGCTCCGGCCCGACGTGATCGGCGAGCTCGAGCGCGATCGCGAAGAGGACGAACGGCACGAACGCCCAGCCGTCGCGCGCATCGAGGCGAACGCCGATGCCGGCCAGCGCGCTGAGCGTG
>Ga0207646_10000086_pt1 | contig 125294 bp, 110 predicted proteins | sample KBSK5502metaG_FD_184343 | JGI IMG/M metagenome (GOLD analysis project Ga0207646, IMG submission 184343) | Corn, switchgrass and miscanthus rhizosphere microbial communities from Kellogg Biological Station, Michigan, USA - KBS K5-50-2 metaG... | ecosystem: Host-associated > Plants > Roots >...
GTCTCCGGCACGATCAGCGTCTCGACTAGCGTTTCCTCGAATACTGTCAGCGTCCAGTTCCAAGTGGACGGCAGTAACACCGGCAACCCGATCACCAGCGCGCCATTCTCCTACTCGCTGAACACGATTTCGCTTTCCAACGGCAGCCACTCACTCACCGCCGTGGCCAGCAATGCCGCCGCGCAGACGACCACTAGTGCCGCCGTCTCCATCAACGTCAACAACGTAGCGCCGCCGACACCGCCCACGATCTCTATAAGCTCGCCGGCTTTCGGCGCCACGGTCTCCGGCACGATCAGTGTTGCGACCAGCGTTTCCTCGAATACTGCCAGCGTCCAGTTCAAAGTGGACGGTGGTAATACCGGCACGCCGGTTACTAGCGCGCCGTTCTCCTACTCGCTGAACACGATTTCGCTTTCCAACGGCAGCCACTCGCTCACCGCCGTGGCCAGCAATGCCGCCGCGCAGACGACCACTAGTGCCGCCGTCTCCATCAGCGTCAACAACGTAGCGCCTCCGACGCCGCCGACGATTTCCATCACCTCGCCGGCTTCCGGCGCCACGGTCTCCGGCACGATCAGCGTCTCGACTAGCGTTTCCTCGAATACTGTCAGCGTCCAGTTCCAAGTGGACGGCAGTAACACCGGCAACCCGATCACCAGCGCGCCATTCTCCTACTCGCTGAACACGACCACACTGTCAAATGGCAACCACTCCATTTCTGTCGTCGCCAGCAACTCCAGCGGCCAGACAGCCAGCGCCTCCGTCACTGTCAACGTCAACAACTTAGACACCACGCCCCCGACGGTTTCGATCACCTCGCCGGCTGCGGGCGCTAGCGTCTCCGGCACGATCAGCGTCTCCGCCAACGCCTCAGACAACGTCGGCGTGGTGGGCGTGCAGTTCAAGCTCGATGGCGCAAACATCGGGAGTGAGGACCTATCGTCGCCATACTCGATTTCGTGGAGCACCGCAGGTTCACCGAATGGCAGCCATACGCTGACTGCAGTAGCGCGCGATGCGGCCGGAAACAGCACCACCAGCGCCGCGGTCGTCGTCAATGTCAACAACGTGGTAGCGGTCACAATCTCTCCGACGAGCGCAAGCGCCCCTGTTAATGGAACGCAGCAGTTTACCGCCACCGTCACAGGCTCGACCAACACCGCCGTAAGTTGGTCAGTCACGGGCGATGGCACGCTAAGCGCGAGCGGATTGTTCACAGCGGGCGCGGTGAGCGGTTCCGCAACGGTAACAGCTACGGCGGCAGCTGATCCCACCAAGCTCGCGTCGGCTTCGGTTACAGTGACAGCCGTTACGAGTGGGCTGCCTACGAGCCTCGGCTGGTATCAGATTCCTAACACGCAGCAGGCCCCGGTCTGCCCAGCCGACACCACCGGCTGCCAGAACGTCATTGCCGCCTGGGGGAGCGGGATAGCAGACACCAAACGCAACCGGCTCGTGTTCTGGGGCGGCGGCCACGGCGATTATGGCGGCAACGAGGTCTACGCGCTGGACCTCAACACGCTTCAAATGCTCCGGCTAAATAACCACAGCCCGCTAAACACCGGCAGTTGTATCGAGACGCTTTCCGACGGCAATCCGAACGCACGGCACAGCTATGACGACCTTGCCTACATCGCCAGCGCAGACCAGATGTTCAGCTACACTGGCGCGCTCTACTGCTCGAACGGGTCGGGCTCGACGGCGGTGTGGACGCTCGACCTGCCTACGCTGACGTGGGCCCAGAAAATCACCTCGACGCTGACACCGAACGGCGGCTTCGCCTCGGCCGATTACGACCCCAACTCCGGCAATGTGTTCGTGCACACCGAGAGCTGGGGGATGTTCGGCAAGTACAATTTGGCGTCGAACACCATGACGACCCTGGCCACTTTCCTGGATGTGAACTATTACGTGACTGCAGTGGTTGACCCCAAGCGAAAGGCATTCTTCATGTTTGGAGCGAACCAAGCCTTCCGCATCGACATCTCGGGCGCGGACACGACGTATGGTCTCCATACGCTAGCCGCTACGGGGTGTAGCTTCATCAGCGCGGACGCCCCGGGCGCCGCCTACGACTCGGTGCAGGACCGCGTCGTCGGCTGGTCGGGCGGGAACACCGTGTACCTCTACAATCCCGATACCGACTCCTGCACGTCGGTGACTTATCCGAATGGCCCCGGAGCGCCACAGGCCAACGGCACGAACGGCCGCTTCCGCTATTTCCCCGCACTCAATGTGTTCGCCCTGGTGAACGACTGGCAGCAGAACGCCTTCGCCTTGCGGCTCACCTCCGGGGGAGGCTCGCCACCACCACCGGCCGCCCCGATCATTTCGGGCGTCACCGCCACGGGCATAACAACCACGGGGGCGACGATAACGTGGGCCACCGATCAGGCGTCAACCTCGCAGGTCGAATACGGCAAGACCACGAGCTACGGGTCGACGACCTCGCTGCTCTCCACCCTCGTGACCAGCCATTCTCAGCTGCTCAGCGGCTTGAGCGCGGGCACCGTTTACCACTACCGCGTCCATTCAAAGAATTCGAGCGGCCTTGAGTCCATCAGCGGCGACTTCGTTTTCGGCACGAGCAACAGCTCGGACAACACGCCCCCAACGGTCTCCCTGACCGCACCGCTCGCAGGCGCGACTCTCACCGGCATGGCCAGCATTGCTGCCAATGCCACGGATAATGTCGGAGTGGTGGGGGTGCAATTCCTCCTGGACGGCAACAATCTGGGGGCAGAGCTTACTGCCATTCCCTACTCGATTCTCTGGGACTCCACCACGGCCGCGAACGGCACCCACACCCTGGCGGCAACGGCGCGGGATGCCGCTGGCAACAGGGCCACCTCCACAGCGGTTTCCGTGACGCTCTCTAATACCACAACGACTGCCGGTGCTGATTTTCAGGCCCGTTGCACCGCCCCCGGTGTAGTCAAGTGCGTCGGTTGGGATAGTGCGAGCGACTTCGTTCCCGCGAGTGGCGGGGGCGGCTATGCTGACGGCCTATATCCGGCCGACGACGGGACCTTTCAGGGCACGCAGGACAGCACAACCTCAACCTCCGGCAGTTCGCTTAAGTTCAACATTCGGGCCGGGAACGTATCGCCGTTGGGTTCCAACCCCGCGGGGCTATGGAAGGCTAACTTTCCCCCGGTCGGACAGAACCAAACTCTTTACTTCCAGTTCCGGCTCCGGCTGTCCCCGGAGATGCTGAACTTCCCATGGAACAGTGTGAGCGGCGAAGGCTGGAAGGTATTCATCGCTTTCGGACCGGTTCCCGGCCCAAGCTGCACCGGCGACCAGTTCGTGCAGGAAAACACCTACCAGACCAATGTTGCCACGGCATATGCGTCATGCGGCAGTCCCGCGCTCTACACCAACAACGGAATCCCGCCGATGCTGATTGAGCAGGGAGATTACAACTGCGCCTATGACAGCAGCGGCGCTTATAGTACGAATCCGAACTGCTTCACCTACCCGGCGAACACATGGATGACGGAGTACTGGGTCGTGCAGGTGGGAAGTTTTGGGCAGCCGAACAGCCACTTCACGGCTTACATAGCGCCGACCGGCCAGCCGCTCAAGAAGTTCATCGACCTGCCGAACTTCGTCTTCAACAACGGCGGCTCGGCGAGCGAAGCCTTGCAGCAGCTAATTCTCCAGCCGTATTTCAGCGGCGCCTTCAATGCGACGACAAACCCGGCCGCTGCGATGTGGTTCGACGAATTGATTATTTCGACGCAGCCCATCGCTGCTCCCAAGTAATGAGCACCCTCGACGATACTCTTAGGGTGTCTACCTTGGCGGCATGTGTTCGAATTCTTCGAATGCGGCTGGCAGGCCGGGGCGAGTGGGCACTTGCCCGTCTGTGCGAGTTCGCGTTGAAGGAAGTTGCCCGCAGCGGCTACCGCTGGGTTCGGCGGAAGTTACGGCGCTCGTTTTCTCCAAGTCCCTTCCCCGAGTCCATGATCAGCCATTTCAGCAGACTGCCTGCCTTCGGTAACAATTCACACCAAGAGGCGCCTGGCTTGTCACTACGTGGCGCTTCCTCTTGGTCGTCGGCGTTGCGGACTAGAGTGCGCTCCAGCCCGAGCTTGCGCCACTTAGATCGCCGTTTCTGCTGGGGAACCCCAGCAGAACGGTTTCAGCCTGACCCCCACCGAGGCCGCAATCGACTCTTCGATCCGGAGGAGATCCAGCGCATGATCGCTTTGGGCGGCCTCCCTTCATAGCCCCCTATTAACCGGAATTGGGGTTTTCATTCCCGGCCGACCGAAAATGTACACTTAAGGGCCTCAGTAGCTAATGCTCCTGCCAGGTTTTTGAGCGCAGAGGCTTCCAGTCTTGTTCTGGCTTTTGACCACGCCGTGCTGTTGTGCCAGTGCCGGGCTACTCGACACCATCTCCCGGGTGTTGAGGTCCTGAGGAGCCAGCTCTAAAATCGTCGGCCTCTAAACCCAATAGATTCGATTTACGCCCTGAATCGCTTTCCGCAGGGCAGGAATGATCGCGCCCACTCTCGGAAAGGAAGTCTCACGTCCCTTAAGGAAAGAAGGCTCTACGTCGGAAAACGTGACCACCCGGAAGCGCCCCGCATGTTCCGCCAGGAAACGACACAGCCCCTGAAACCTCCGCAGAACCAGCCTATCCGGCCTAAGCCTGCGGAACTGAACGTCTGCCGCCTTGAAAAGGCTGAAGGAATGCGCTAGGAAGGTCACCGCGCTCAGGCCGATGGACTCGGCCTGCTCGAGGACCTTTTTCATCTCCCATAGGCTGACTGCGTTTATGTTCAACGGCTTCAAGCCGCGGAGGCTCCAAGCGCCTGTCTCAAAGGTAGTGAGGGGGATCTCCCACACCGCGCCATGCTGCCACGGGCTATTGATCGCTGCACGTGAATCCATCAAACAGGTGGCGCCGAGATAAGGCGCACTAAAACTGCTGTCGTACCGAATGCCTACCTTCTCCAGAACGCCCAGAGTACTCATGCTGGCGCCGAAGTTGCCGGCACGGAATGCCACCGGGGCCTTCCCAATCATTTCTCGGAACAGCGAAATCCCCTCTTGGAACAAATCCAATTGTGTCTGCGGCGGCAGAGTCCCTATGAGATCCTTGGCTGCCGGCAGTTGCTCTGGGCCAAGCCGGCCTTCTCGAATCATCGCGTAGTAGTAGTGGATCGGATGGAGGTGAAGTTGCGCATCATGGCCACGCCGCACAACTTGGGCATAAGCGCTGGCAAGATCGGATCGATTACAGTTCAAACCGGCAAAGACCTCGATAAAGAAGGTCGCGCGCAGATCATTTTCCTCCAAAATGTCCATGATCCGCGGGATGCCATAATAATCCGAGCCGATCTTCCCGAGAATTGCGCGTTCGGGATCTACAGGCTTGTAGCTCGGGTTGTCCCACGCTCCGCCCAGGGAGCATTCGGTGTCGATTGTTAAAAAAACGTGAACCATCTTCCTTCCCATCCGCTCACCGCACAGCGTCCATTCGCGCGCTCTAGTGCCGCGGCCCACGCCTGCGTTGCTGAGGTACTCCTTCTCCAAAAGTAACCATTGCTCGTAGCAAGCTCAAGAGGCTTCCAGGTCATCGAAGGGATCTTCCATTACTGGGGGTCAGAAGGTTGTGACATCCGAGATAAGGACCTGTCAATGCCGCGAAAACACCTGGCCGGAAATCCCCGGCCTTGCTCTATCCGTGCGATCATCGTCCGAGTGCTCTGGGGCAGTTACGCGCCTTCTAAGCCGCGCGACCGCGAACCAGGCGAGAATGAGAACGAACTCCAGGGCCGCCGTTCCATAGAAAACCATTAGAGCGGGCTCCTCCACAAAAGCGGGCCGAGGAAGCTCGTCCACTCTTTCTCCCAGAATCCTGTGCAGGAGCAGATAGGAGAGCCTCAGTAGCCCAGATTTATTCCAGTTGATGGTGCGGGCGTCGGTATAAATATACTGGTCGAACTCATAAGTTTCCAGACGGTCTGTCCCTGGTTGCACCCCTTTCGCTCGCAATTCGTCGATACGCTGCGAGAGGATCCCCGGGTGTTGTTTGAGGTCGCGGATTCCATAATACCCGCCTCGCAGTTTGGGAAACCAAAGACCGAACAGCGGATCTACAACCATCTCCCCTTCGACATCCGCCTGGACAACGGCGTGCCTTGATTCCCCATGCACGTTGTAAAGCGCCCACTTAGACGCATGAATGCCGCGCAGCCGCAGCAATGCAACTACCAGTCTGGATCGGTCGGCGCAATCTCCTCCCTTCTCAATCACCTGCCACGGCGTTGGCCGCAGAAAGCGGAAGAGAGGCAAGAGGAAGTAGGAGTCATTCCCATCATCGGGCTTGTTCTTGAGAGACAGAACAACCTGTTTTATCTGCTCGCTCGGCGGCAACGAGGGGTTAGCAACTTGGTTGAGATAAGCCGAGAGCGATCTCTGCTCCCAAATATAATAAACCAGAGAGAATATCTGGATACCCAGTAGAAGAACCAGGATGGCAGCCAAGTACCATCGCCGGCGAATCAAGTCAGTCCCTCCTGATCACACCTCTCAGCGCGGTTGCTTTGCTCCGGACCGCAAGCCAGCTTGGTAACCTCGCCTCGAAGCCAGACATTCACCGCCATTGCAGCCAAGACGCTCAGACGCCCTGTGGGAGCAATTTCCATGCCAACGGGCCAAAAGAATTAGACTCCTTTTCATTTCTACCAGTTCGCTGCCAAAGTATTGGTAATTATACTCCGGCGGTGAGTCCCTGCCTATCACGCATTCAGCGAGTCGTCAAAGATGAACGCATTTGCGCAGATCTGTCATTTTCTCTGCCCACTAGGCCTTGGCGATTCGCGGTGCCCGAGATCGCCGTGACGGCAAAGGGAATAACGTCCACAAGCCCTCTACCGCCATCCTCAGCATACCAGGTCTTTCCCTCGGGGCTCAGCGTCCATTATCCAGGTATTTCGGAACCCGCCTGGCGGCCCCCCACTAGGGCCTTCTCCTTTCGCGCGTCAGGAGTTCAACCTCGCCGAGCCCCTCTGACTGCGATTCGTCGTAAAGATGAGGTCAAGCGGTTCTCACTCGAGAGCCTGAGTGTCGGATGGGATATAATCGGTGGAGCATCCGGAAGCAGTGACTCCATTTACCCTGCTTCCTGTCGAACCAGGAGCGAGGAAAGGAATTCAACAGAATTCAAATCGTCCTGTGGATTATGGACGAGGACGGCCCAAATGAAACCCGATCGCATGCCCCTTGGAATTGATTTTGACATACAGGATTTCTGCCCCAAGCAATGAGAGTCGCCAGAGCATGGGTGCTGGCCAGCTTCGCTTGGCTGATCGTGTCCTGTACTTGGCACAGTGCAGTCCTTCCAACGGTGTCGATCATGGCGCCAAGGCTCAACTCCGCGGTGTCGGGCTCCGTGACGGTTTCCGTCAACGCTTCGGATAACGTGATGGTAGTGGGAGTGCAGTTCCTGCTGGACGGCAACAATCTAGGGGCAGAGCTTACCGCCACTCCCTACTCGATTCTCTGGGACTCCACCACGGTCGCGAACGGTGCCCACACCCTAGCGGCAACGGCGCGGGATGCCGCGGGCAACAAGGCCACCTCCACGTCGGTTTCCGTGATGGTCTCCAATACCTCAACGAGTGCCGAAGCTGATTTCCAGGCCCGTTGCGCCGCACCGGGCGTGCTCAAGTGCGTGGGATGGGACAGCCCCTCGGACTTCATTCCAGCCAGCGGCGGGGGTGGTTACGCAGATGGCCTCTACCCGGCTGACGATGGAACCTATCAGGGCACCATGGACACCGCGATCAAGAGTTCAGGCGCGGGCTCACTTAAGTTCACCATTCGACCTTTCACGGGCTCGAATGCGGCCGGCTACTGGATGGCAGCTTTCGGACCGGACACAAACCGAGCAAAGTTCGGAGCCCACTCGACCTTCTATGTTCAGTGGCGCCAGCGATTCTCGCCGGAAATGTTGAATTTTAAATGGAACACTGTGAGCAATGAGGGTTGGAAGTTGATCATCATGTACCCGGTTCCTGGACCAAGCTGTACGGCCACACAATTGGTCATGGAAAACACCTACCAAGACAACATCGCTCAGGGCTACACCGAGTGTGGCGCACGGGGCCTTTACACAAACAATGGCAAGCCACCCTACCTGCATGAACAGGGCGACTATAATTGCCCATATGGGGGTCCGTACGCTGGCCCAAACTGCTTCGTCTTCCCGGCGAATACGTGGCTGACGTTCTATTGGCAGGTTCAGATTGGCGACTGGGGACAGCCGAATAGTTATATCCAAGCGTGGGTGGCTCCCGAAGGTCGGCCCCTTAAAAAGTTCCTTAATCTACCGAATTTCGTGCTGAATCGAGAAAACCCAGGGGATGGTTTCAATGAGATTCAGCTTACCCCGTACTTAAGCGGTAAGAATCCAGCTCTGCGGAATCCAATGGCACATACTTGGTACGACGAATTGATTATTTCGAGACAGCCCATTACCGCTCCCAAGTAAAGAGGGTCGCTAGAGCAAGCCCGGTCGCCAGCTTCGCCTGACCGATCCTGTCAAGGCAGTCGGCCCACAAGGGCGGGACCAAGATTCATCCGGCCGTGTACATTGTTCGCTGCTCGAAACTGTGCCAGCCCACTGTGAAGCTCGAACAGAGGCCAGTTCGAGCTATGATTCGTGTATGCTGATGCGAGCGACTGTACTTCTGTTGGCGTGTGATGTCCTCCTGCTCTGTTTGGCGGATTGGCCGACGGATGGACGCAACCACAGCCGAGCAGGCAGCGCAACCGCGCCCTTGCCCGGCGGCGGGATTCCGTCAGCCCTGGGCTGGTATCAGATTCCTAACACCCAGATGGCCCCGGTCTGTCCGACGACCCTGAGCGGGTGCCAAAACGTCATTGCCGCCTGGTCTGGTGGCATCGCCGACATCAAACGCAACCGCTTGATCTTCTGGGGCGGCGGCCACAGCGATTATGCCGGCAACGAGGTCTACGCCCTAGACCTCAACGCCCTGAAGATGTTGCGCCTGAATAATCCGAGTATCCCATTTGGATTTAACACGGAAACCAATCCAGATGGCCTGCCCTCATCGCGCCACACCTATGGCGGGCTCTCTTATGTCCCCTCTGCCGACAAGATGTTCGCCCACGGAGGGGGTTTGTACGGTGACGGTTCTGCGACCAGCGTCGCCACTTGGACTTTTGACCCTGGGTCGCTCGCGTGGACCCCCAAAGATCCCACGAACGACTATCAAATCGTGAGGGAATGCTGCAACTATCAGTCCTTCACCGCCTACGACCCCGGTACAGACGCTGTCTACATGGTGGAAGATGGTCTTCAATTCACGAAGTACGTGTCCAGCACTAACAGTTACACGCTGCTCCAAAATGTGTCCGGGATGAATTGCTGCGTCACTGCTGTTGTTGACGAAGGCCGGCACCTGTTCCTGGTTTTTGGCGCTGGTGACGCTGGAGGACAAGTGTGGCAGGCGGATATCAGCCCTGGATTAGCACCCACTCTGATTGAAATCTCGTCCCGGGTTACCGGTTGTGGGGCGATTCAAAATGCCAGTTATCCGGGCCTTGCCTACGACCCCGTTCAAAAGCTCATTGTAGGTTGGGTGGGTGGGGATACGGTGTACCTCTATAACCCAGGTACCAAGTCCTGCACCACGAAGACTTTCCCTGGAGGTCCTGGCGCCGCGCAGCCGAACGGCACATTCGGCCGCTTCCGCTATTTCCCTGCGCTCAACGTATTTGCCGTCGTGAACGGCTGGAAGCAGAACGCTTTCACGCTGCGACTCACCTCGGGCGGCGGCCCGCCAGCCCCATAACCGGTTTCTGTTTCTATCGCACCGGCGACGGCTTCAAATGTGGTGGGCGGAGCCAACAGTTCACGACGACGGTGGCCGCCTCGACAAACACAGCCGTTACATGGACGGCCTCGAGTGTAAGGGTTACCGCGGCAGGTCTCTATACGGCACCTGACGCGGCGGGAGCCGGCGAGCAGAATCAGGGCGATCGGACGGCTACTCGCTTGGCAGGATCGGCCTGCGGCAATCGCCAATCGGTTCCATCCAAGAAAATGCGGCACCAGGTTTCGAAGCCGATCAGTGCAAGCAGGTGGTCGGAATAGTCGGCTCTTTCTGCCTCGTGGCTGGAAATGATTTCCTGGATCACCGGCCAATGGAAGAACCCTCGCTTGCGGACCTGCGTTTCGGACAGCATTTCCCGCATCAACACCTGAAGATCGTTTCGCAACCACGCCCCCATCGGGGCTCCAAAGCCGCGTTTTTTCCGATGCAGAATTTCGTCGGGTAGCCACGGGCGGACAACTTTCTTCAGCAAGAACTTCAATTTCCAGCCGCGGACCTTCAGGTGGGAAGGGATGCGGCTGGTGAGCTCGATCAGTTCGTGATCGACAAAAGGAGCGCGGCATTCGATCGAGGCCGCCATGCTGCTCTTGTCCGTCAAGGCCAGTAGATCGTCACTGAGGGAGGTCTTGATATCCACGTAGATGATTTGGTTCAGGCTATCGGCCTTGCCCGATTTTCGGAAATACTGCTGAAGAACAGCCGACGCGGGTTCTTCCGCCGCCGGGCCCGAAGGCTCCTGCAGGAGCCGGGCGCGAACCTCCGGGGAGAACACCGTGACGTAGCTCATGTACCGCGCCGCCGCATCCCACTCCGCCGATTTCGCGAAGGCGCTAGCGTAGCGGATGGTGTTCTTCCAGCCGGAATGGCGGTCCTGCGGTAAACGGGCCAGCAGTGCTGGCAGCAGTTTTCGGCGGGCCAGCCGGGGCATCAACTTGTAATAGCGCCAGAGCGAATCGCCAAGGTATCGGCGGTAGCCCCCGAACAGCTCGTCACCGCCGACTCCGGAGAGAATGACCGTGACGCTTTCCCGCGCCAAACGGGAAACCAGGTAGGTGGTGATGATGGCCGAGTCGGCGATCGGTTCGTCCATGTGCCAGATCAGCTTCGGGAGGAGCTCGCTGACGTCCGGCCGGACGATGATTTCGTGATGGTCGGTGCCGAACGCGTCGGCGACCATCCGCGCGTAAGGAAGCTCGTTGTAATACTTGTCGGAACCCTCGTACCCGATCGAGTAGGTCTTCACCGGCCGGTTGGTCAGCCAGGCCATGGCCGCCACGACGGAGCTCGAATCGATTCCCCCGCTAAGGAAAGCTCCCAATGGCACGTCGCTCACTAGACGGATGCGAATAGACTCAAGCAACTTCTCGCGGACACGCTCGATCCACTCCTGTTCGGAGCATTCCTCGACGTGGTCGAATCGGGCGTCCCAATACTCCCGATCTTGGACCTGGCCCTTTTCAATCACCCAGACATGCCCGGGGAGGATTTTCTCAATTCCCTCAAACATCGTGCGGGGAGCGGGCACGTATCCCAGCGTCACGTATTCGCGAAGGGCAGTCGGATCCACCCGCCGAGGAACACCCTCGGCTTCCAGGATGCTCTTAATCTCAGAGGCGAATAAGACTCGGTTGGGTTCCCGGCGAACGTAAAGGGGCTTCTTTCCCACGCGGTCGCGAGCCAAGACGAGCCGAGAACGCGGGGCATCCCACAGTGCGATCGCGAACATACCCCGCAAACGTTTGACGAAATCCACCTCCTCCTGCTCGTAGAGGTGAACGAGGACTTCCGTGTCCGACTTGGTGCGGAAGACGTGACCCCTTTTCTCGAGCTGATCGCGAAGCTGCAGGAAGTTGTAGATCTCGCCGTTATTGATCACCCAGATCGTCTGGTCTTCGTTGGGGATGGGCTGATGGCCACCGGAGAGATCGATAATGCTGAGGCGGCGCATGCCGAGAGCCACACCGTCGCCGAAATACTGGCCGGCGTCGTCCGGGCCGCGGTGGATTACCACGTGACCCATTCGATCCAGAAGCGCTTGCCTGGCGGCGCTAGTCAACTTTCGGTCGAGGAACCCGTAAATGCCGCACATCCGATCCTCCGCCCGCGGGCGTACTCATCTGCTCCCGTGGAACTCTCCGCTGCGCTCGACGAGCTTTGCGAGCGGGGCAGCCATCCGGGCGGCCGTAGCCCGCAGGGTCTTGTTGTACAAGATGTAGGTCGACTGCGAGTACGTCTTGTCCGTCCATCGCATCTTATAATCCTCGCAGAGACCCATGTAGTCGTAGAAATTGACCTTGCTTGCGTACATCCGCTCCATGACGAAAGTCTTCAGCACGTGTCCAGGAGACAATTCCTTGTACTTGCTCTTGTAGCTTTCCTTTAGGTCGCAGAAGACATTGTTGAACTTTAAACCATTTACGTAGGCTACTGGCTCGCCGTTCAGCTCAAGCAAGTGGCCCCAAAACCAGCCGTTTCCCGCGACTACTTCCAGAAGATCTGTGTGGAATGACTCCTGCAAATGACTGGCCGTCAAAGATGTACCAGTCGACTCCTTCCAAGACTCTTTCTCGATCCCCAACATGGCCTGGGCAAAATAGTCAAGATCAGACCCGGGTCCAAATTCTCGGTAACGCACGTCTCCTTGTGCTTTCATTTTTTTTTCGGCGTTGCGCAGGTTCCAGCGAAATTTCTTAGGCAAGGAGGCAAAATAATCAGGCCAAGTGCCTTCTAGCATGATATAAGGAGTAGTTATGTAGCCGATTTGTTCGATCGGAAATCTTTGACTTTTTTGGAGCTCAAAAAAGAGAGAGCTCGACGGCGAACCATCCACCAAGGTGAAGACGAACACATCCCAATCCGGGAGATCCTTGTACAAGTAATCGAGAAGGATCCTGAGATGATTGGGGCTGGGCGCATCGAGCAGAAAACCGCCCCTGCCTGAAAAGATCTCCGTAAATGGCGCGACGGAAGCACAGCCCACCGCGTGCACAGTTTTCGAAGCGCGATAAAGAGGAAAGATACCAAGAACCTTGCCCTGCTCCTCGAGCAACACGATGTTCTGCTCGGACTGGTTCAGGTGTTTTCGCCACAAGACCATTGCCCATTCAAAAGTGCTGGTTACATCGAGCTGCAGGATGTCGGCGCTCTGGCGAAACACAATGTCGTTCCACGCGTCCCGAAGCGGCGCGCAATCTTCATAGCGATGGACGACTCTCAATTGCACAGTCGCCTTTCCCCCGTCACCCTGACGTCGAGAAGAATTCGTTGATCGTCCGGCAATAGCCGAGGACATCCTCGCTTCGCAGATTCTGGTGAATAGCGAGCAGCAACAGATGCTGGGAAAGGTACTCGGCGTCTTCCCGGGCACTGCGCTCCGCCTGAGAAACCAGCGGATGCAACATCTCACCAAACGTAAACAGCGGAACGCCCCTCTCGCGCAGGACGCGGTCGCTCCGGGACCTTTCGCGCAAGAGCACGGGGTATCCCCATGGGCAGACGTCCTTCGGCAGCGCCCGGAACACTTTTTGGATGTGCTCGTTTTCCCGGAGATGCCTATCCACCAGCAGGTAGTTCCTGCGTCTCAGAGAGACGATCTCGTCCAGATTGCCCCGTTCCAGGATTGCACGAGCGAACCACGGCATCCGTGCTGAGGCTAGCTCTTCATGAAACGGATAGACCTCTTCCATCTTCGGGGCAGCGTCATTCTGGGATGGGTGGTTTTCCCCTTTCAGCGACAGCCTAGCGCGCTCGATGGATTGTAGAACCCTCTTGATAGCGCCGCCCTCAGCGTTGTCCACCACTTGCTCCGCCAGCCTTTTCAGGACTACCACGGAATGCCCGGCGCCGATGGTCTTTCCGACGGGAGGAAACGGGATGTACGGGGTGTTGATCCGCAGCCCCCCGCCCATGTAACTGGGCACGATCTTGTAAAAGCTAAAGACCGCAGCATCGGCCCTGTCCCCGGTCAATTTTTCGGATTCGCCGCGGAGGAAAGAATGCGCCCAATCGTCCAGTAAGTAGTAATCGTACTTTTCGCGTAGTTCCAAGACGCGGTCGATATCCGCAGGGAAGCCGCAAAAGTTGATCACCAGGACCACAGCCACGTCCGGAGATAATTTCTGAACAAGGTCGTCATAATCGATGGAAAAGTCTCGGTGAATTCCATAGAAGAGAACCTTATAGCCAGCGCGCACAACCGGATCCACTACAGTGGGGCAGTGGAAGGCCGGCAGTAGAACGAAGTTTCCCTTGTCGCCGAGCAGAGAACGCAGGAACTGATAGATAGCTCCTCTTGCGCCGTATGTGTAGTGGATCCCGACGTTTTCGAAAAGGTGCCGGCCGCGGGCCGTTTTGCCCCGCGCGACGTCCTGAAAACGCAACGTGGGATGCGCGTTCCGTATTTTGACGTAGGGGGTCATTTCCGTTCTTGCGCACTCGCGCCCTGAACCGCGTCCAGCAACAGTGCAAGTTCCTTCGCGCGGGCTCGCCTCGAGTGCCTCTGGATTTCGCCATCGCCGGCCACCGGCTCGGTGCCGGCGCAAAGTCCGCGCAGAAACTCCGACAATCCCGCGGCGATCTGTTCGCTCGAATCCAAGGGAACGATTCGCCCGATGCCAACGTCCCGTAACGTCTGGGCCGTATCGCCCTCCGAATCCGCCATGGCTAGGATGGGGCGCCGGGCGCGAAGGTACTCGTAAAGCTTGGCCGGGATGGCCGGGTTGGAGGTGTAGCCCTGAAAGACCAGAAGGCCGTCCGCGCACAACATTTCGGCTAGGGCCTCGCGATACGGGATGGCTGGTTCCAGAAAAACCAAGTCTTCGAGGCCCTGCTCGGCGATCACCTTGCGGTAATAGTCTTCGTAGCCGCTGGCTCGCAATACGACCTTCAAGTTGCAACTCGAAACGCCGCCGGCACGGCGCAACTTGGCCAAGGCAGCGAAAAAGGCGCTCGGATCGCGGTCCGGCGTCGGATACAGCACTCCGCTGTGGAGCAATACAATTCGATTTCTCTGGGCCGGTTGTGCAGGAATCATCCGCTCCGCCTGCTCGAAGCTATCTCCATCGTAACCGTTGGGGATGATCGCCCAGCGAGAATTCGGTAGTTCCGGGTAGCGGTCGGCATAAATACGAAGAGCAGTCCACGCCACAAAGACGGCGCGCGCACAATGGGCCACGGCTCGTTGCTCAATCATGCGGCGCGCCTTTCGCAAGCCGGGATCGGTGGGATACTGCTGGCCTGTCACGGGGTCCTCTTCGGTCATGGGATCGCGGAAATCGGCAACCCAGGGGATTCCAGTCAATCGGTGCAAGGCGAGCCCAATCAGATGCGCGGTGGCAATTGGGTACGTGGACCAAAGGACCCGCGGTCTGTACTTGTGAATGAGTCGCAAACCGACTGGCACTGCTCCCACCAGCCAGCTAACCCAGCGGTCCGGCAGCGCCAACCGGGCCCAGTAACGACCGTTCCACCCAAGATGCCGGGCACTGTCGAGGGCAAACGCTCGCTTCACGGGCACATTTTTCGGTATGTCGGCCAGCTGGTCACCCCGGGAGGCCTCATAGGCTCGGGGGTGGGCCGTCAGGACAATGGGAGACCAACCCAGCTCCGGCAAATCCCGCGAAAAGCAAAGGGTTCGCTGAAGGCCGCTGCTGCCGCAGCAAGGTGGGTAATGATAGGCGATCATCAGCGCTCGTTTCATCACCAATTTCTCTTAAGCAAAGCCTCGATCCGGTGAAAGCCAAGCAAATAGCGCTCCTTCTGGTGACGATTGAGCCAGTCAAACTCGTGCGCGGGTCCAAGTTTTGCTCGTGCCACCATGACATCCCATTCTTTGCGCAGGCTGCCCAGCTGATCAAGGCTGTTGAACTCCTGTATGCAGAGAGAACTCACCGCGATAAAACTCCTTGGATCACCGAAACTTTATTGCCGGCTGGGGCAGGAACTTCGGTGATGATGTCACGGTCAAGTCAAGACCGAATCCGGCTTTCCGATAGGCGGGGCTCCCCCCCGGGGCATACAATGTCGCGCAGCAGGTCTGAATGCTCGCCGCGCCGCCGAATCAGCCAGTGCTGACTGTCTTCCACCCACACCTCAGGCGGTGAGGGATGGCTTAGGAAGCCCATGGGGCTTGCCGAGCGGGCATAGGCCCCGGACTGGAACACGCCGATCAGGTCGCCCACCTCAGCCCGGGGCAAGTTAACTCCCCGACCAAGCACGTCGAGTGGAGTGCAGAGCGGGCCGACGACGTCCACCGTCTCTTCTGCCGGTGCAGACAGTTTGTTTAGTAATCCGATTGGATAGTTGCGCTTGATGGTCTGCCCGAGATTTCCGGAGGCGGCCAGATGATGGTTCATTCCGCCGTCCACAACCAGGAACTTCTTGCCCCGCGACACCTTGACGTCCGTGATCCGCGTGATGTAAACGCCCGCTTCGCCCACGAGATAACGACCTGGTTCGACCACAAACTTCGTGCCCGTCAGGAGGGGATCAACCCGCACTTCGCTCATCAGGCGATTTAGCGCTTCCCGGAAAGCTTCGAGATCCAACTCCTGCTCGTGCGAAAAATAGGGGATCCCGAGGCCGCCGCCGAAATCCAGCGTGTGTAGGGGCTTGCCTACCCGTTCGGCGACTCGCTTGGTAATCTCAATCCCCTTCCGATATTGGCGGCCCAAAATCTCTGCGTCCAGGATCTGTGTGCCCGCGTAGATGTGGATTCCGCGGAAATCCAGAACGGGATGAGCAAGTAACCCGTCGAGGACTTCATCGAGAGCCTCCTCATCCACACCGAAAGGCGCGGGGCGGCCGCCCATCCGCATGGCCCCACCCTCAGCGTCTCCGCCGGGATTCACGCGCAGGGCGACCCGGGCTCGCACGCCCAGCCGATGGCTCAGAATTCCAACGCGCTCGGCCTCCCCGGGCGATTCAAGATGGATCTCGCCGATGCCTTGGGTCAACACAGCCTCGAGCTCTGCCTCCGTCTTTCCTGGACCGGCAAAGAATATCTTCTCCGGAGGACATCCGGCGCCCACTGCCTGAAGAAACTCCCCCAGTGAGGCGATCTCTAGACCCGCACCTTTTCCGAGGAAATACTGCAGGATTTTCTGCGTGGGATTGGCCTTCACGGAGTAGTAGATGGAAAACTCCGCGGGCAAGGCCTCGCGCAGCATGTTCCACTTTTCCTCGAGCACGCCCTGGTCATAAGCAAACAGAGGGGTCCCATACTCCCGCGCCAAATCAAAAACTGGAACTCCTCCGATCCGCAGCTCTTCGGCCGATCCGAAAAAATACCGCGCCACCAAAGCTGAGGTTTGATCCATGAGCCTACAGTCCCTCGCGCCGACGCAAGGCGGGGTAGTCCACCTTGCCGCTGCTGGTCTTCGGCAATTCATCCACGATTTCCACAGTCTTTGGCACCATGTAGCGCGGCAATCTCCCCGCGCAGTATTCGATCAGGGCTTGGGGATCGATCTGGTCTCCGTCGCGCGGCACGGCGAACGCCTTAATGGTTTGCCCAAGTGCCTCGTCAGGGATCCCGATAACTGCGGCGCCTCGAAGCTTGCCGCTGGAGAACAGTGCCTCTTCGACCTCGGTGGGGCTTATGCGAAAGCCTGACGACTTGATCATGGTGTCGCGGCGGCCCACATAGTAGAGGAAACCATCCTCATCCATCTTCACGAGGTCGCCCGAATAGCAAACCCTCTCGGAATCCCCCATTGAGGAAGGCAAGAGCGGATTCGGCCGCAGGACCTTGGCAGTGTCTTCCGGGCGCCCCCAGTAACCCAAAGAAACGGTGGGGCCGCGGTGTACAAGCTCGCCGACTTCCCCCGGCTTGCAGAGCTGGCCCTGTTCATTGATCACCAGGATCTCGGTATCGGGGATCGCCTTGCCCATCGAAGTTGGCCGACGGTCCAACTCCTCTGGCGGCAGATAGGTGGAGCGGAAGGCCTCGGTGAGCCCGTACATCAGATAGATCTTTGTGGTGGGCAAGATCTGCCGCAAGACCTTTAACACTGTTTGCGGCATCGCGCCACCGGTGTTGGTGATATAGCGCAAGTCCGGCAACGAATGTTTCTGCAGTGTGGAGTTGGGCTGAGCCAGCAGGCTCCAGAGTGTGGGGACGCCAGCGAGACCGGTGATGCGCTCCTTGATCAGCATCTGCACGATCTCCCGCGCAAAGACGAAGTTGATCAGGACTAGCGTGCCTCCCTGCTGGAATGCGGTCATGAGCTGGTTGAGGCCGGCGTCGAAACTGAACGGCAGGACGGCTAGGATGCGTTCGGACGAAGTGATTTCCAGATAGGTTGAAACAATTGTGCTACCCGCGATGACGTTTGCGTGGCTCAGCATCACGCCTTTGGGCTTGCCCGTGGAGCCGGAGGTGTACAGGATAGCGGCCAAGTCCTTCCCCACCCCCTCCTCGCGCCAGTCAGGCGAGGCCTTACCCTGGCAAAGCTCTTCGAAGCGATATAGGGGCAAAGCGACGTTGGGAGTTTCGCCCTCCTCCGGAACCACCAAGAACTCCAGGGAGGGCATTCGTTTCAGGACGCCGGCCAACGAAGCCAACTTCGCCCGGGTCGTGACCAGACCTTTGACTCCACAGTCGTTGACGATGTGGGCCACCTGCTCGGGGAACAGCAGCGAGTTGATGGGCACGAATACCCCGCCCGCCTGCGAGATGCCAAGAATGGACAAGACTTGAGGTATCGAGGCGTCCAAGTAAATGCCGATGCGATCCCCGCGGGTGAGGCCTGCCTCGCCCAAGCCGTTTGCCAAACTGGCCGACTGCACGGCCACGCGCTTATAGCTCAACCGCTGCTCTCCATGCACGAGGGCTTCTTTGTTAGGAAAGCGCTCGGCGCTGCCGCGCAACGTGTGGTGGATCAAGTAGTCCATGCCTTCTCTCTAGGAAATGGCTCCTGGTTTCTCTCAAGTCGCGGCGAGACGGCGCCAAACGCGCAGCGCTGCTCGCTTCAAGGACCGGCCGCCGATGTGCCGGATGATCCCCAGCGCCCCCCTCACCGTTCGCGGATTCAAAGCCAAGATGCCCCAACGCTCTCGGCGATGGGACATCCAATCACTCTTGTATCGGTCATCTCCGGAAAGGTAGTCCACTTCACGGACTCGATCCACGTCGATCACATGCTCCAAGAGTCGAGTCGTGAGGTAGGAACCGATCGACAGGTCGGCAAATCGCTGGTCGTAAGCGACCTTGTAGATCGAAGCCACGCCATGGCTCACGATCCAAAGCTGGGCCGCCGCCGGCTGCCCATCCACATAGGCCACGCCCAAGCGCAGCCAACCCTCGCGGGCACAAAGTTGAATCAGACCGGGAACAAAAAGAGGATACGGCTCCGACTTCTTCCAGCTCGCGGCATATACCTGCTCGTACGCGGAGATCGCCGCGTCCAGACCGTTCATCCCAGTGACAACTTCGACTCGGGCACGGCCGGACCTTTCGACTTTCCTGTTCTTGCTCTTCGCGATATTCCTGACCGACGACCGCAAGCTCTCAAAATACTGCTGATAGGTCCGACCTTCGACGGGAAGATACCAATTCCCGAAGCAAAAGTACGTCTGCACGATCATGCCGGCACGCCGGAAGGATCGTGCCAGCTCGCTGAAAACAGGCGAATCCCGATCCAGGCAGCTCAAATTTACCATGTCCCACCGGGGGGATTCCGCGAAGACAAACCGCGCCAGTTCCCCCAAAACCTCCGGCAAGCTGACTCCGTGAGAGACAAGCGGCGCATAGAGCATCGTATAGTAGTTGGTCAGGCTTGAAAGGCTCTTCGCTCGGCCCCGTTTGGCGGCGCCAGACACGTACCGTAGGGGGAGAACCGCAAGGGGAGTCCCATGCAACCCCGCTGACTCCACAGCATAAATACGGACTTGGTCACCCGGGTCCAAAGCGTATTGGGAGAAATTCTGGTACCAGGGAAGGCTGTGGCAAAAGCTACTTGCGGAGTGCTCTTCGAAGACTCGATGATAACTCAAAGGCAGAGACTCAAAGTCTCCGTAAGTACCCACGACAAAGCTTTTTGGGCTCTCCTGCAGCAAGTTTTCGCGCCGGTCCAGCGCTTCCACCCTGACTTGAGTGTTCATCGGTGCCCATCCGCACCGACGGAGCACTTCCTGTGAACAAAAGCGGCCAGAGACGTGATCGTTCGGAAATTCTCAGGAAGAAGCTCCTCGTCAGAAACTTGGATCCCAAATTCGTTCTCCACAAACGCCACCAGATCGAGGACCCCGAGTGAATCGAGCACGCCGCTCTGCAGCAAATTGGCCTCGTCGTTCACGGCGCGCTTACGGGCCAGAGGAAACTTGCCCAGGATGAATTCTCGAATGCGCTCACTGGCTTGGTTTGCCCGTTCCATGATCTCACCCAAATCTTAACTCTCGCGGTCGCCGTCCATCAGGTACCAGAGTTGGGTCTCGACCGTTATGCCCGTCGCCGAGGCCTGCGGCGATACGTAAGTCACTACGGGCTGCGACTCGCGTGCGCGAAAACCCAGGCTTTCCAGCAGCGCTGCGCGCGGGTGTGAGGCCAGCATCGGGGCGCTCACGGTTGTGACTCCTCGCCGGCGGAAGATAGACACCGCCTCGGTGACCAAGTCACTCAGGACGGCCGGTTCGTCGGCCCCGAACAAGTCCACGATCCTACCGTCCTCTCCCTGATGGAGAAAAACCGCGTAAGCCGTCAGTATTCCCCCACGGCGCGCGGTGAGCTTCTCGTAGCGATGCGTCGGGTGGACCCGGTAGCGCCAATTCAAATACTCCGCCGAGCGGTGGACACATACTCCGTATGGGGAGCTCACTCGCCGAGCCAGACCAGAGAACTCCTCAGCATAGGGCCCTTCTTCGACGGCAATCTCGCAATCACTCCTCTTCTCCAGCCGGTCGCCCCAAACCAGCCATCGATTGGCTGCAGCTCTCAAACCCCGCGCGAAGATGGAATCTCCCAATCGCTCCCGGATTTTCCTCTCTGCCCGCAAAGGCTTCGCGAAACGCACGATTTGTTCGCGTGGCTCAATCCCCATCCGCCGGTAAACGGCTATCATGCCGTTTGCGGGAAAGTCGTAGCAGGCCTGAAAGAAACCCCCTCGGGCGCTTTCGAGACAGGTTCGCTGAAGACGCACTGCGGGCCCCAAGCTGCGATAATCAGGATGAATGGCGAAATCGCTGAGCACACACCCGTCCTTTTCGATTCCAGCAACATACAAGCGACGCGGGATGGTTGCGCCCACGCCGACCACGGCGCCGGTCGCTGAATCCTCGGCGACAAAGACGTTCGCTCGTCCGTGCGGATTCTCCAGATAGAGCCAGTCATATCTTCGAGTATCCGAAAGCGGCGTCAGGAAGCGTAACAAGCTCTCAATCAGTAAGGCCTTGTCTGCCTCGAGATCAGCCCGGCGGATCGCAAGTGTCATCGAAGGAAAACGATACTCTACAGGCGTTCTGGTGGCCAGTCATCTGTGCGGTCGCCGGTTGCTAGTAATTACCCCTTGGCCGCAGCAACCTGCTTGCCAGATGCCAATTGATCAACTGCGGAGGCGCAACACCTCGATCCTGTTACCGAGTCAGGGTTGCTCGCGACCCCCAAGTCCTCTGGTATGTGAGGCATCCAAGGTCCTTGTTTCGTCACCGACGAGGAAGACGTGCAACTGAAATGCAAGAAGGCGGTTTTTCTCCGATCCTATCGTACCCCAGCATTGCTTAAGAATGTCCTTTTCAATAGTGTGAAAATATTTTCATTCATTGCGCTGTCCAAATGGATCTTAAGCTCGAAATGAGACCCGTAGTGATTCTTAAGCCGTTTAGTGTCAAGAGCTTAGCTTTTCACAACTGTTCCGCCTCTGCAGGCCGTGGCTTGGCTCCCAACATGCCTGAGATGTTCATGGCAGTGTGGGCCGGCCCAGCCTCCTCCACAGCCCTGCGTTGAGCACAGATTGGTTACGCTGGAGGTGGGGACCTCACTTCCGAGCGCAACGGTCAGGCCTCAAGGGAAAGGCGGCGCACCCACAAAGGCGCGCCATCTCTCTCCGGTCTTAACCGCGAGCAGCGTTGCAGGATTTACCTCGGAAGCAAGCGGGAAGTAATCCAGCATGATAAAGATCGGCGGACAAAAGGTACCCGCAAAGACTCTATTACTAGCCCTATCGGACGGCTTCCTCATCGTCCTGGGCCTCTTGGCAGCCATTCTCATTCGCTTCTCAAGCCTGCGGCCGGCTTCTGCATACCTGCACAGACCCGAGACGCCAGGCCGGGTGACGCTGGTGGTCGTCGTCTGTATCGTGGCAATTTACTATAACGATCTTTACAACTCGCAAGTCATCAGCCGTCGAAGCGAACTGTCAATGCGCCTATTGCAAGCGCTCGGATTCGCCTGTCTGAGTCTGGCGGTGACCTATTACCTGAACCCCGACCTCGGATTGGGTCGAGGCATAGCAGTAATCGCGGCTCCTATGATTCTTTGCTTTACGCTCGGCAGCCGCCTGCTGGTGGATTCGTTTGGACTGCTCACGCGGCCATCCCAGCGCGTCTTGATCGTGGGCACAGGCACCCTCGGGATTGCTCTGGCCCGAGAAATTGTGTCACGACCCGAACTCGGCCTGAGAGTGATCGGGTTCCTCGATGAGCAAGGGCAGAACATCGGGAAATCCCTGGTGAATCCCAAGGTGATCGGCGCCACCAGCGATGTAGAAGCTATTGTCGAAAGTGAGAGAGTCGAACGCGTCGTGCTCTCGCTCGCGGAACGCCGCGGACACACACCAGTCCGTCAGCTCCTGCATTTGAAATTTGCCGGAGTGCCTGTGGAGGACGCGCACAGCTTTTATGAACGAATCAGCGGCCGCATTCTCCTGGACAGCCTTTCGCCGAGCTGGCTGTTCCTCTCGGAAGGATTCAACAAGTCGCCGGTTGTGGTGCTGGTCAAGCGGGCTTTCGATCTTATCCTTTCCTGCGTGGCCATCTTGCTGACATTCCCTATCATGATTCTGATTGCCCTGGCCGTCTGGGTCGAGTCGGGAACTCCCGTCCTTTTCCGCCAGACGCGCATCGGCCTGCGGGGACGTCCCTTTCAAATTCTAAAATTCCGGTCCATGCACCAGAATGCGGAGGATGAGGGACCCCGCTGGGCCGCAGAGGGGGATCATCGCATCACGCGGGTCGGCCGGTTCATTCGCGGGTATCGCCTGGATGAGCTCCCGCAGATGTTCAACGTGTGGCGAGGGGATATGAGCCTCGTGGGCCCTCGTCCGGAGCAACCACAATTCTGTACCACCCTCGAACGCGAGATTCCTTTCTTTGCGCAACGCCATTCAGTGAGACCAGGAATCACGGGCTGGGCCCAGGTCAAATTCCAGTACGGAGCGAGCATCGAGGAAGCCCGCGCCAAGCTTGAGTATGATCTCTTCTACATCAAACACATGTCGTCGCTTCTCGACCTGGCCATCCTGTTCGAGACCGCCAAAGTCGTCCTGTGGGGACGCGGCGCAAAATAGACCTGGCCAGAACGAGCTGGCAACTTCAAGGCAACCGCAACAACAGAAAACGAACTGCGGCAATATCATGCGGCCAAGCAAATTGACTCAGCGCCTGCTCTTGTCCCTTTGGGTGTATATGTACGCCGTCCTACTTTATGTCTTTGGTCTGCTACAGCGAATGGAAGGGCGGGGCATGGCGAACTCCAAGGGCCCCCAGCAGCAGCCGAGTCCGAACATGGAGCAGTTCACCTGAGACCCAATCCTGGCAGGTTGAGAGGTTAGATCGCCCGGCGGTTACTCAGCCATACCTAGACCCAGTAACTTCGCGCCCGGTTCTGGGTCATTATGTAGGGAACGAAATTGCGCAGTTTGGGAAGGGGTGTTCCCTAGGCAGATGAGCCGTGTCGGGTGTTCGAGTTAAGTTGTTTACAGGCAGGAGGTTAGACAATCCGGCCATTGGCACCTTCCGTGCTTGCAGGACTGTGGGTTTTCTGCGGCTCTATGGAGCTGACTGAATGGAAGGGGGTAAGGCAATGTCTTCTGAACCAAGAAAGCTGATTCTGCTCACAGCGGTTGCTTCCGCGCTTTCCATCGGGGCACTCTGCCCCGACCTACTGCTTGCCGAACAGGACGGAGCGAAGGGCCAGAATCAGAAAAAACTCACTGCTGGCCTGAATGAGAGTTCATCTCGCAATGGGAGCAAACCCGGTGCCTCTGGCTCGAGCTCTTCGCCAGCGACCGCGCAGCCGGACGCAGACAAGCTGACCTATCGGATCGGAGTCGAGGACGAGTTGCAGATCTCCGTCTGGCGCGAACCCGAACTGACCCAGGTAGTCGTGGTGCGACCCGATGGCATGATTACCCTGCCGCTGCTGAGTGACGTGCGTGTTGTGGGCTTGACGCCCGAAGAGCTACAGGCGCAACTAACGGACAAGCTGAAGCCGTTCGTGAACGAGCCGCAGGTAACCGTGAGCACCCGCGCGATCCGCAGCCGCAAGGCTTACGTGGTCGGCCAAGTGCCACGGCCCGGCGCATACCCGCTGAACGGAAGGAAGACTGTTCTGGAGGTTCTGAGCGAAGCAGGAGGACTCGGGCCTTTTGCAAGAAGCGGGTCGATTTACATCTTGCGCAAAGATGGGGATAAAGAAACCCGCATTCGGTTCGAGTATAAGAAAGCGGTTGCCGGTAAGGGCTACAACATCGAACTGCTGCCGGGCGACATGGTCGTAGTGCCATAACCGGGGCTCCGCTCCGACGTGCGGCATGGGGCGGATGGGGGTGCATATGTTCAAAGTGACTTCAAAGCGCCATCTGGCACGATTCGCCTGGCTGGGAGTGCTGGCTCTCCTGCTCCCTCTTGGTGTACGGGCGCAGCAGGAGCCTACGAATCCCCCGAACGACCAGCAGGCTTCGGAAGTCAACCGGCAATCCGGTGAGTCTTCCAGTATCCAGACCCAAACCACTCCGACCCCCGCTCCCGCTAACCAGGAGGTTCTGCAAATCGGACGAGCCACACCTTTGCGCCCGAGCATGACGCCGCTGCGATGGGGTCCCCTGTACGTGGCGTCGGTTGACCTGTTCGAATCCTACAACCAACTCGAGCCCTCCGACCAATCCACACCGCTCAGGCGCTCTACCATGCTGCTCCGGACGAACATCGTCTTCGACCACATGTTCTCTCCACGGAGCCGGTTCACTTTCCAATACGAACCGCGGTTCGCTGTCGTAAACGGGCAGGCGCGGAGCAACTTCATCAACCAGAACCTTTCCTTCCAATCGTTCTACCAGTTTACGCCGCGCTTGCGGATGGTCATCGGAGATTCTTTCAGGTACGCCAATAACCAGCACTTTATTCCAGAAGATGCGATCTCGGTCGATGGTTTGAGCGGAACCATTGTGCGCGCTGACCAGTTCCTGGATAGTGCCAGCCGCTGGTTAGGCAACGAAATCTCTGTTGGCTTCAGATATGCTTTGAGCCCGCGAACAGAGCTCGGTGCCACGCCATACTATGGTTTCGGGGAAACTGCAGGCGCAACCGGGCCTTTTGCCAAAGGCTATTACTACGGCGCTGGGTTCAGTCTGACGCATGCGTTCAGCCCCACCATGCTCCTGGGACTGACTTATCAGCCTCGAGTTACGGGCGTCGGAGCGCCGGTCGGGAATTCGCTTAGCCAGAGCGTGCAGGCTACCTTCTCCATCAAACTGAGACCAACCTGGTTTGTCAATGGCGCGGGGGGGTTTACGGAACTCAGCGGTATGGCTGGGGGGCCCCGTTACTGGACGGGTAGTGGCAGCCTCGGCGTGACCAAAACCTTCGGCGCTTCGTCGACGTTTGGGCTTGGTTACGACCGCGGTCAGGCGTTTGCCGGATACGTCACGAACCGCGTTCTCGATCGAGGAGACGTATACTACTCACATCGGTGGAGTCGGAGAATCTCCACGAGTATCGGAGCGGGATACTATCGGGACGTCGGTTCAGGCGCGCCCAGCGTTATCGGCAAGTACGGTGTCTTCAACTTCCAGTATCGTCTTGCCCCAAGTCTGACGGCGCTGCTGGACTATGCCCACAAGTTCCAGAATGGCGTCTCGCCACTTCTCCTCGGAGGAACAACCAACATCTACGTGGTAGGTATTCGATGGGAACCTCCGAACAGGCAGTAGGAACCCCTCTAACCGGTCGGCTCTCCGTCTTGCCTTGCTGTTAAAAGACTATTAGAGGACATGGCCAAAGTGAGCTGTGATTACGAGTGGAGTTAGTGCTGAGGTCCGAGAGTTTGTGCCGGCACCTTCACCTCGGTGTGGAATTAATACCGGAGACCGATTCCGAGGATGATTCCACGCTGTGAGCACCAGATGTCTGGCAACGGTGCCTTAGGCATAGACGCGGAAGTTGCTTACGGTTTAGGTCATGTATTTCTCGCGTTTCTCTAACTCGCCGAGAAACGTCTGCTGGCAAACAGATTGCAAACCCAGTCGGGGGGCAGCCGCCGCTCAGCCAATAGCCGGGTTGTCTCGTCAAGCGAGCGGCGCCTCTTGTAGTATTCATCTAGGACGACCACTTTCCGAAAACCGGCGTCTTGAAGCCACGCTGGCAGCTCGAAAGGGTCTGCTCCAGCGTTGGAGAGCATCGGAGCAGCCCATTCTACTATCACGGCCAGCTCCTTGTTCGCCGACACGATGCGCTTCATTCCCTTTAGCACCTGCAAGTCAAAACCATCAACATCAATCTTTACCAGATGGACGGGGACTCCTATTACTTCATCAAGGGGTACAACAGGCACGGTCACGGTGGTTCCGCTTCCCGGAATGGTGGGCCATCGCGAGCACGGGCTGAACCCCGCTAGACCGACGGGCGAGACATTTAGTGTCTGCGTCCCACGTGCCAGTCCCGCAGCGTACGGATGGATTCGGACGTGGTGTAGCTTGTTCTTACGGACGTTGTATTCCAAAAGGCTCAAATTTTGGGGTGCGCACTCCACGGCATGCACCCTTCCCTCTGGACCAACCGCACTAGCGGCGAGGAGCGTGTACCATCCTATGTTCGCACCGACGTCAATGACCACGAACCCAGGCTTCAGCGAGGCCAGGAAGACCCTGCGGGTCAACGGTTCATAGTCCAAAAAGTTGGAGTACTCAAGATAGATTGGCAGTAAGTCCCGTGGAACCGAAAGCTTGTATGGGGTGCGCCAGACCGGTAGGCCGTCTTCTTCGAACAACTGGCGAGCGATCGACTGGAATAACCAGTGTCTGTGCATCGGCGGAAGATATCCGCGGACAGAGAGTTCCAGTAACGAGCGAAACAAAAAGGGAAACCTTTGCGCCATAAGCATGACGACTTCACTGAGTTCCATACTTTATCCGGAATTTCCAAGTTCAACTTTATGTTTGCGCGAGACGATAAGGCAGCCACCCTCTCGTGTCAAGCTCAGGTCGCTATGGCCGCGGTTGGCTGACAAGCGCGGCTCGCCTAACAGTTCCATTGAGCCTTGGCCTGTTTCTTGGCTCCAACCAGCCTCCCCGTTAAGACTTCTCCCCACTGGATGGTTTCTCTGAGGCTCGATTCACTGTTTCTCCTGGTCTGCCATCCGTTCGGCGGCTGCAGCGCCGCGATTCTTGAAAATCGACGTGCAAAAACCTGCCGAAGGAGAGTTTAAATGCCCTTTTCTCTGTAACCTACACACTATGAACAACATAGAGTTACGGTGTGCCTGAAAGCGGGACGGCGGATTGCGAACGCAGGCGAGGAGCAAGAATGTGAAATAAATTTCCGCGGCTGTGGAAGGAGGGGTCCCGAAAGGTCCTGCCGAGCATACGGGAGCAATGACTAAGTTACTGATTCAGAAGGAGAAGAGACGCCTCCCCCGGCGCGTGGCCATGGATTCTCTGGCACTACACGTGCTCCAACCTCCGATGTCAATTATATTCTGGCAGGCAGAAGCGGCCGAAAGGGAATAGCATGAGCAAAAAATCATCCACCGACCTCTGGTTTGGGGGTCTGCCGGAGGACATGAAGCTCCGGGACTTTCTGAACATGGCTCTGCGCCGGAAATTGTGGATCATTCTTTCCACGATCGGCATTTTTTTGGCTACCGCGGTCTATGCCTACCGCCTACCGAACACGTACCGCGCTGAAACAGTGATCCTGGTGGACCCTCAGCAGGTTCCTGACCGATACGTTTCCTCCACCGTCAGCAGCACGATCTCCGATCGGCTCTCGACCCTCCAGCAGCAGGTTCTTTCGCCAACACGCTTGGGAAGGCTCATCCAGACTCTGGGGCTCTTCCCCAACCTCAGCACCCGGCGATCATCGCAAGATCTTATCGCGATGATGCAACACTCCATCGTTATCGAGCTGGTGAATCCCGGTGGCGGGCGCTTGAGCGCCTTCCGGATTGCTTACCACAGCAGCGACCCTGCGGAAGCAGCCCTGGTTGCGAATCAGTTGGCCGAGATGTTTATTGCCGAGAATCTGAAAGCTCGTGAGCAACAGTACGAAGGAACTTCCGAGTTCCTGGAAAGCGAGCTGCGGGAATCCAAGAGGCAGCTGGATCAGAAGGACGCGGAACTCCGCGTGAGCAAAAGCGAGAATCTCCTGGACTTGCCCGAATCCAAGGCGTTTCATCTCGAGGCTCTTGCCAGTCTGAGAAGCCAGATGCAGGCCAGCCAAGACCGGATGTATCGAGCGCAGGAAGACAAGGCGCTTCTGCTCTCCATGGCGGCCTCCAATGACGCGGCGCCCACGATCGATCAGGACTCGGGAGCCGGCTCTGGTGCTGCAGCGCCCTATCAGGCACAGATCCAGAAGCTGGAGGCGCGTCTCTCCGATCTGCAGGCGCGCTATGGCCCGCGCCACCCGGATGTGGTCAAGCTGCAGCGCGAACTGGACCGGCTGAAGGCCAAAGCGAGAGCCGCGGAGGAGCAGCCCGGCGCGCAGGGAGCTGTTACTCCCGCTCTGCCGCCCGCGTCGCAGCGGGCGCACCGGAACCCAGTGATCGAAGCGCAGGTCCAAAAGCTGGAGCAGGAGATTGAGGAGCAGACAAAGCTCCAGGCCCGGATGCAAGTCCAGGTCAACATGCACGTCGCCCGGCTGCAGCAAGTTCCTATCTTCGAACAGAAGATTGCTGGCCTGCTGCGTGACTACGACATCTTGCGCACACACTACACCAGCCTGCTCGACAAGAAACTCTCGGCCCAAACGGCTACCGCGATGGAGAGTCACCAGAAGGCCGAGCGCTTCGTGGTTTTGGATTCCGCCACCCCTCCGCTCAAGCCCTTTGCACCAAACCGCATGTTCATGGATCTGGCCGGTCTGTTAGGCGGCTTCCTTGGCGGCTTGGTGCTGGCCTTCCTGGCCGAGATGAATGATGAATCGGTGCGCACGGATAGCGAAGCAGCGCGGATTGTCGGCAAACCGATTCTGGGTGGGATTCCGTGCATGCTGACCCAGCAAGAACGCCGCCTGCGAAGCCTGCGCACGGCGGGCGCACTGGCCGGGACGATTGTCTGCTCCGTGGCCGTTGGCTTTCTCGCGTCCTTTGCGATTGGACTCTTCTGAAATGTACCTTACCTACTACAAGCTGAAGGACGAGCCTTTTCGCCTGACGCCGGACCCGAAATATCTCTACGTGGCGGAGCCGCACCGCGCGGCACTGACGACCCTGCTGGAAGGCATTATGTTCCGCAGAGGCCTCATATTGCTTACCGGACCGGTCGGGACAGGTAAGACGACCCTGCTTCATTCGACCCTCCAGATTCTTTCCGACGAGACCTCGGCCAGGGTGCCCGTCGCGTCGGCTTTCTTGTTCAATCCGACGCTGACTCGCACTGAATTCCTCGAAGCGCTCCTGGACGAATTCGAGATCACCTCCACATCAACCAGCAAGTCGCAGCGGCTGCTTGCCCTTTATCAAATGCTACTCGAGAAACGCCGGGCTGGCGGCCGGGTTGTCCTGTTTGTCGACGAGAGCCACCTGCTCAGCGCTGAACTGCTCGAGGAAATTCGCCTGTTAAGTAATATCGAGACCCCGACCGAAAAGCTGATGCAGATCGTTCTTTGCGGGCAACCCGAACTGACAACCTTGATCGCCAAGCCGGAGTTGCACGCCCTGCAGCAAAGAATTGCCTGCCGGAGCGAGCTCCGCCCCCTGAGCCGGGCAGAAACCCGGGCGTACATTGCTGAACGTCTGCAAATCGCTGGTTTGCGGGAGCCCTCCCCGTTTACGAGCGACTCCCTGGAAGCAATCTACCGGAGCTCCGAGGGCGTCGCGCGGTTGATCAACCTGTTGTGCGAGAACTGCCTCTTGTTCGGCTACAAAACCCAGCGCAGGCAGATCCAGCCCGATATGGTCGAGGAGGCTGCCGCCTCACTGGGTCTCATCTCCGCTGGGGAAATACGGGAACGCAAGAGAAGCTCGGCAAACCTCCAGCCAGCGATTGTTCGAGCCAAGTCGCCGGTGGACATCCTGATCGAAGCCATGAAGCAAGGCCGAACGGCCTTGCGGGAATAGAGAAAATGAGCAAATTCTTTGAAGAATCGCGAAAGGTCAGAAGTGGCTCTCCCCTAGAGGAAGGCGCGCGCCGTGTGAACTTCCAGCAAGCCCTGGAAGCCTTCGAGGCGCCGGCAGTTGCCGAGGCCACCGTGGGTTCGGCGCGTCTGACTCAATTCCGCAAGATCCGGCTGCCCCGTTCGCCAGAGACGCCGCTTTTGCTCCAGCGGAATGGCTACAATGAGAGCGCGATGGAGTCTTACCGGGCACTGCGAACGCGGCTATTGCGACTCAAGCGGACCGGAGGAGTCCGTTCGGTAGTCATCAGCAGCTCCATTCCGGGTGAAGGAAAGACGCTGACGGCGCTGAATCTAGCCCTGTGCTGCGCCCAGCTCAAAGATCTGTCGGTTTTGGTGATCGATGGCGACATCCGCACACGCGGGCTGACTCGTGCACTGGGGTCCCCAGCCTTGCCGGGTTTGGCCGAAGTTCTGGCAGGCGAGGTTCAGCCCGAGAAGGCGATCCTTGCTACCGAGCTGCCGAATCTCTTCGTGCTGGGGACTGGATCGTCTTCAGTTGCACCACCAGAACTCTTTGCCAACGCTCGCTGGCAGGAATTCATCGGCTGGTGCAGCGAGTCGTTTAACTTGATTCTAGTGGATTCGCCGCCCATTCTCCCCTTGTCGGACTGCGAGCTGATTTCATCCGCCTGCGATGGCGTCCTGATGGTCGTGCGGGCTCTTCGCACCAAGCGCGAGTGGCTGCAGAGAGCTGTGAGTCAGATGGACGCCAAGAAGATCCTGGGCGTCGTGTTCAATGCGGTCGAAAACGAGAATGGGAATTATCCTTACTATCTTTCTTACAAAGAGGAGCCAGCAAAGGGCTGAGCAGGGCGCGGCAAGAGCGCACTGCGCAGCCCGACGGCTCGCGGGGCGCCAGGCGTTTTACTCCAAGCCGCTCAGGCTGGAACCGGAGAATCCAGTATGTATCCGAATTTAAAGCTGCAGATCTTTAAGCGAGGGGACCACCAAAACCATCTCGCGAGGGCTCTCGGGATCAATGAAACGATGCTGAGCAAGATCATTCATGGCTACCGCGAACCCACGGAAGCGCAAAAAAAGCTCCTTGCCAGCTACTTGGATGCCGACGAGGCCTGGCTCTTCGAAAAGTACAGTGAAGCTCACAACGGCATGGTCCCCGAACAGAATCGTCCGCCCTCTGAAAAGGCCAACGGTAGGGATGGCAATGGCTGATGCTCCGACAACCCAGCCGGTGCTCGACGCAAGGACGTGCCTGACTTTTCTTCAACCAACCGCAAATTTGAATTGGCCGCTCAGGTCTGGAAGAGGATGCCCCTCAGGCCTATTCAGTTGGTCGGCCCTCGCGTTGTGCGGTGGTTTCGCTGAGGGCCGCCGCCGTATCTGTTTTGCCTGAGTAGCGCACCAGTGGACGCAATGACGCTCGTCAGAACCCAAGACGAACCCCCTCGCGCACAGGACATTTCCACGCGCCCGCAGTCCGTCCCTAACGGAAGACGCCTTCGTTTGTTGCACGTCGTGAACAACCTAGCTCTCGGGGGAACCGAGTACGGCGTTCTGAAGGTGCTGAGAGGTCTGGGCGACGATCTTTTTGAACATCGAATCTGCGCGATGCGGGGGCTGGACCCCGCTCTGGTCAATGCCCAGCATCTGGAGACCCAGGTGTACGTGGCGGGCACTCCGGAGCCAGGCTTACAGTTTCCGCTGTTCCGTCTGGCGCGCATCATGAGGGCCTACAGGCCCCACATCGTCCACTCGCGGAACTGGGGTAGTATCGAGGCTATTCCTGCTGCGCGGTTGGCTGGGGTGCCCGTTGCGGTGCACAGCGAACATGGTTATGACCTGGAGACGCTGGACGGTCTCCCTTTCCGCCGCCGTATCATCTCTCGCGCAGTGTACTCCATGGCCGACGCCGTCTTCGCAGTGACCTCCGACCTGCGCTGCTATCACGCGCGACAGACCTGGGTCTCAACCGACAGAATCCGTGTGATTTACAACGGAGTGGATACAGAAAGGTTTGCTCCTCGTCCAGGTGTGAGCGGCGTCGTCCGGAAGGAACTCGGCATCGCGCCGCAATGCCTCATCGTCGGCACGGTGGGGCGAGTGGTCCCCATCAAGGACCACCAAACCCTTCTCATGGCCGTGGAGCTGATGCTGCAGCGAGGCCTGGAGGTCCACGCGCTAGTGGCGGGCTCCGGTTCTGAATTGGATAACCTGAAAGCCTACGTGGCAAGCTCTCCGAACCTGCCCGGCCGAGTGTCGTTCACGGGCGCAGCGGAGAATATTCCCGATCTGCTCAATGCAATGGACGTGTTCGTTCTTAGTTCCCTCAGCGAGGGCATGTCCAACACGCTGCTGGAGGCCATGGCCACCGGTCTGCCCGTGGTGGCCACCCATGCCGGCGGAAATCCGGAGCTGACCGAAGAAGGCAAGAGCGGTTTTCTGTTCTCGCCCGGGGACTTTCAAGGCCTCGCTAGCTGCCTGGGGAGCTTGATCCACAACCCGGAGCTGCGTAAGTGCGTCGGTCAGGCAGGCCGCCAGCGTGTGCTCGAGCGTTTCAGCCTCGAACGCATGCTTCAAGACTATCGTGACTTGTATCTGGAACTTGCTGCCCGCCGCGGCCTCCTCAGTCTGCAGTCCTCCGGAGCAGTCCGGGAAAAAATCGAATGCGTGCGACGCCAAAATGTTGCCCGGGAGAGTCGGTCAGAGCGCCTTCAGGCGGATGGCGAGGACGTGTTACGGAGTTAGTGAGAACTCAACATGTGTGGGATCGCAGGCATTTTCGAGTTTGAACGAACGGATCCGATCCCGGTGGAGACTGTCCGCCGGATGAACGAGACCATCGTTCATCGCGGCCCCGATGACGAAGGTATCCACGTCGGCCCCGGCGTCGGTTTAGGGTTTCGGCGGCTGAGCATTATCGACCTGGCGGGAGGCCACCAACCCATCTCGAACGAGGACGGCAGTATCTGGGTCATGCTGAACGGAGAGATCTACAACTTCGCTGAGCTCCGCCAGGAGCTTCTGAAAAAGGGCCACCGCTTCACCACTCGCTCGGACACCGAAACGATTGTTCACTTGTATGAGGAGTATGGTGCGAATTGCTTCCCCAAGCTCCGCGGAATGTTTGCCATCGCCGTGTGGGACTCGCGCGCGCGGAAACTCGTGCTGGCACGCGACCGCGTGGGCAAGAAGCCGCTGTTCTATTCGGTGGACCGTAAACGGATTTTGTTCGGTTCGGAGTTGAAGGTTCTTCTGGCAGCGGATGGTCTGCCGCGCGAGATCGATTCGCAGGCACTGTGCGACTACTTCTCTTTCGGCTACATTCCCGCCCCCAAGACCATTTACCGCGCTGCGCGTAAGGTCCTGCCCGGGCATTATCTGGAGGCCACACGCGAGAATGTCCGCGAAGTTTGCTACTGGGACATCTCCTTCGGGCGAGTGGAGCAGCGGAGCGAGGAGGCGTGGTGCGAGCTCCTCCGACACGAACTCTGCGAAGCCACGCGCCTGCGTTTGATCAGCGACGTCCCTCTCGGTGCTTTCCTCAGCGGCGGGGTTGATTCCTCTTCCATCGTGGCCACCATGAAGCACCTGATGAAGCAGCCGGTCACGACTTGCTCGATTGGTTTCCAAGAGGAAAACTACAACGAAGTTGAGTTTGCCCGCAAGATCGCCCAGCAATTCGGAACGGATCACCACGAGCAGACGGTGCGGCCGAATGCGATCGAAATCGTGAACAAGCTGGCCTGGCACTACGACGAGCCCTTCGCGGATTCTTCTGCCATTCCCACCTATTATGTTTCCAAGATGGCCCGCCAACACGTCACCGTGGCGCTGGGCGGCGACGGAGGCGACGAAAACTTTGCCGGATACAACCGGTACCTCCTCGATCACTGGGAAAACCGGCTGCGACGCCATTTTCCGGATTGGATGCGTCGGCGAGTTTTCGGGCCGCTGGGGAAGTATTATCCGGCCCTGGCCTGGGCACCCCGAATTTTCCGGGGCCGGGCGACGTTCCAGAGCCTTTCCTCACCGCCCCTGGAGGGGTACTTCAACTCGGTCTCGATTTTTCGCGGAGACGACAAGTTCCGTCTTTTTACGCCGGAATTCCGCCAGAGCCTTGGAAAGTACAACTCGCTGCAGGTTCTCCGCCAGCACTACGACCGGGCGGACACTGACGATCTGCTTTCGCGCATCCAGTACGTGGATATGAAAACCTACCTACCCGACGACATCCTGGCCAAGGTTGACCGTGCCAGCATGGCTGTGTCGCTTGAGGTCCGCGCTCCCCTGCTGGATCACCATCTGATGGAAACCGTGGCGACAATCCCCAGTTCTCTCAAACTGCGCGGCCGGTGTGGAAAATACATTTTCAAGAAGGCGATGGAGCCGAGGTTGCCAGCCGACATTCTGTATCGGCACAAGCAGGGTTTTGCGATCCCGCTGGACCATTGGTTCCGGAAAGACCTGAAGGAACTCGCCTACGAGACACTCTTTTCTTCTTCGGACGAGATGATTGATGCGCGGTTCCTGAAACGGATCTGGGAGCAGCACCAGAAGGGCTCCCACAATCGCTCCGCGCATCTCTGGGCCACTCTGATGTATCGCAAGTGGAGAAGCATGTTCCGTGTCTAGGGAGAGTGCATGAGCGGAATTTGCGGAATCTGCGAGCCGGGACGCGCGATTCGGGCGGAAAACCTCGCTTCCATGCTTGCAGCCCAGACTTTGCCAGGTGAAACCGAAACTGTCGCCGAGGGTGGAATGTCAGCGGCCCTGGGCGTCGCCCGGCGCTGGGAATTCCAGCAAGTGGCTGCATTCCCCGGCGTGCGGATTGCCGTCGACGCCGACTTGTACAATCTCGCGGAGCTGGCTGCGACGGTGGCTGCCCAAGGATCGCCTAACCTGCAAGGGTCCGTGGGTGAGGTTTTAGCCGCGCTCTACGCCCGCAAGGGAATCGAGTTCCTCGAGTTGCTCCACGGAGCTTTCTCTCTGGCTGTTTGGGATGAGCAGGCGCAGCGGTTGATCCTGGCTATCGACCGGCTGGGCGTGAAAAGTCTGTACTGGCGCCGTGAGGCAGACCGGTTACTGTTCGCCTCCAAAGTGGGGTCAATTCGAGCGGCGCAGGAACAGCCCGCCGAGGTCGATCAAGCCTCGGTCATGCAGTACCTGCTGTTTTCGGCCGTGCCCGCTCCTCTGACGATCTATCGGGGAACGGAGAAGCTTTCCCCCGGGAGCTGCCTGATTTTTGAGAAGGGCGCAGTGCGCCAAAAGAAGTACTGGGATTTGGAATACCCTGAAAGCGAGAAGGGAGACGTCCGCTACTGGGCCGCTGAGCTGCGCCGGGAGATACGGTTGGCCGTTCACCGTCATCTTGACGGCTGCGACCACGAGAGGACCGGGGCATATCTCAGTGGCGGGACCGACAGCAGCTCTGTCGTCGCATTCATGAATGAAAGGCACTCACCGGTACACACGTTTTCCATCTCGTTCCAAGAGGGCGGCTATAGCGAGGTTGGTTTCGCGCGCACTACGGCCGAGCATTTTCAGACAGATCATCACGAGAAATGCATCGTTCCCACGGATACCTACGCGGCGATTTCGAAAATCACCGAGTATTACGACGAGCCGTTCGCAAACTCTTCTGCCGTTGGAGCTTACTACTGTGCGCTGATGGCCCGCCAAGCCGGCATGGATACCCTGCTGGCAGGGGATGGGGGCGACGAGCTGTTTGCCGGCAACGAACGGTATTTACGGGACAAATACCTGGGGCTTTACAGTTCCCTGCCCACATGGTCGCGAAGCGGGTTGGTTGATCCTCTGATCAATCTATTGCCTGAGAATGGCAGTTGGCTCAGCCTCCCGCGGCGCTACGTGCGGCGAGCCAAGGTCCCGAATCCTCGAAGGTTTTTCTCCTACAACTTCTTCCTGAACTTGAATCCCGAGGAGGCTTTCCTACCGGAGTTTCTTGCCCAAGCTCCCCCCGAGCGGTGGCTGGAGATTGCCGAGAGACACTTCAGGGCTGCAAAGGCTGAGAGCAGCCTAAATCGCCAGCTCTACCTGGATGTGAAGGTTACCCTCGCTGACAACGACCTCCGGAAAGTGGCTGGTACCGCCGAACTAGCCGGCATTCGGGTGCGCTTTCCGCTATTGGACGACCGTTTGGCGGAGTTTTCCGGCCGAATCCCCACATCTCTAAAACTGAAGGGGTTTCAAAAACGATACATCTTCAAGCAAGCCATGAAAGGGATTCTTCCCGACAAGGTACTCTACAAGAAGAAACATGGGTTCGGTGTACCCCTAGCTCTTTGGCTCTCGCAGGACCAGCGATTGAGAGTGTGGATGCAGGATCTCCTCGGCGACACGCGGACCCGCCAACGTGGATATTTCCGGCCTGCCTTCTTCCATCAGTTGCTGGACAAGCATCATGGAGAGCAGCCCGGGTTTTATGGCGAGATTGTCTGGTATTTGCTGGTCCTCGAGTTGTGGCACCGGCACCACTTCGAGAAGAAGGAGAGCTGTGTTCCCTCAGCCTGAACAAGACGAGAAAGCAGGGACCGCGATGCCGGCTGCTTCCGGGTTGCGCCAAGGCGGGGGGAATGTCCAGGCCCCGATTGCGACTCTCCCGCGCGCCGGTTTCAAATCGATTCTCAGGAACTTGGTCGCCCGAGGTCTCTACGCAACCCGGCTGCTGCAGTTGATGCAGAAGGCATCCAAGAATTACGAGTTGCAGGCCGTTCCGGGAACAGCACTGCCACGATTGCGTCGGGGCCGCCACCCGAAATTTGCCATCTTGTGCTACCACAGGGTCGGAACCGAAGGTGTGCCTCTGTTCTCCAAGCTATCTCCGAGAGTCTTCGAGAACCAGATGCGCTTCCTGCGGAAGAACTATCGGATCGTCTCATTCGATCAACTCTTCCTTGAGCTTCAGCATCCAAAGTCAGCGGAGCCGGCCGTGGCGATCACCTTTGATGACGGCTACGCCGATCTTTTCTCCCAGGCCTTTCCCATCCTGCAGAAGTACCAGATCCCGGCAATGATTTTTTTGGTCGTAGCTTCGATCGAGACCGGTGAGGTCCCGTGGTACGACCGCATCTTCCTCGGGTTAGAAACCTTCCCCGGAAACACCCTGAATCTGGTGTGGGACCGCCCCCGCCGCCTCCCCACGAAAACGGCACGTTTGGAAGCCGCGTGGGAGATCATTTGTTACCTGAGAACTCTCCCGGATCCCCAGCGCAAGGAACTCTGTGCCGCATTAGAAAAACAGATAGTTCCCCCGGCGGACCGGACGAGACGCGTGCTCAATTGGAACCAGGTCCGCGCCATGCATCGACAGGGGATTGACTTTGGCTCGCACACGATGACCCATCCTATTGTCAGCCGACTTAAGCCTGCTGAACTGGAGTGGGAGCTGGCTGAATCCAGGCGTGTCTTGGAAGACAGATTGGACTGCCCTGTTCACGATTTCGCTTATCCGTTCGGCAAGATCGAGGACTGCGGCCCTGCGACGCCGAAATTGCTCGCCACTTGCGGATATCGATCGGCCGTGACGACGGTTCCAGGCATCAACACTCCCGGCACGGATCCCTTCGAATTGCGCCGGATGCAGGTGGTGGAGGATCCTTCTCTGGCGATGTTCGGATTTGAACTAGGCCGGCTTTTTTTCAACCCTCAGCCCGCCGCGGATTCCGATAGTGGGTCGGCTCGAGCGGGCACGGCTCTTTCCCATCCGGGAGAGCCAGCGCGGGCAGCTCACTCAGGAGCGGACGATGCGTGACATCCTGGTCCTGGCACTTATTCTCGGGGCGGCTCCCGTCTGCCTCTTCAGCCCCTTTTTCGGGGTGTTGATGTGGAATTGGGTTGCTTATTTCAATCCTCATCGCTTCACGTGGTTTTACGCATACAGCTTTCCGGTGGCCGCAGCGATCGCGGTTCCAACGCTGCTAGGAACGATTTTCGGGAAGAAATCATTCCGTGCCTTTCAACAGCGAGAAACCATGTTGCTGATGATCCTTTGGGCTTGGACCGGATTGACCTTCCTGCATGCGCTCAATGTGCCCCTCTTTGCCGGTCACGTCGCCGAGGCCAGGGTCGAGATCTATCGCTTCAGCAAGATACTCCTAATGACCTTCGTGATGCTCGTGGTCGTGACCACGCGCCAAAAGCTGAAGACCCTGCTCTACGTCACCGCATTCAGCTTTGGGTTACTGGCCTTGAAAAGCTCGATCTTCGCCATCCGAACCCTCGGAGAGAGCAAGGTTGGGGGACCCGCTGACTCCTTTCTCGCTGATAACAACGCCTATGCGCTGGCGCTGAATATGATGCTCCCGCTCTTCTATTACTTGGCGCGAGACGAAGAGAATCAGTGGTTGCGCCGGGCGTCGCAGCTATTTTTCCTTGCGGGCATTCTCTCGGTGATCTTCAGCTACTCGCGAGGCGGCCTCCTGGGTCTGGCCGTCGTCCTCGCTGCGATCTGCCTGAAGGCGAGATGGAAGGTCGTTGGCAGCTTCCTGTTGGTCGCCACGGCTTTCCTAACATTCACGTTTGCCCCACAGCAGTGGACCGCGCGCATGGACAAGTTCCTAAGCGGGAATTTGGACACCTCAGCGAAACAGCGGCTGATCATCTGGGAGACCGCCTGGAACTTCGCAAAAGACTATCCGATCACCGGAGGCGGGTTTGTGACGCTTCCGGACGAACACATCTTCCAGCGCTATCAGCCGGAGCCTCTGCCCGGCGGCTTCCGATCCAGCGGTCCGCACAGCATCTACGTCCAATTCCTGGCTGACCACGGATTCATCGGGCTGGGAGTGTTCCTCCTTTTTCTATTGAGCTGCCTGGCGAGCCTGCGGAATTTGCGTCGGGGTGCACGCCATTTGCCTTCGGGAGAATGGCTCGTCAACTATTCTCATATGATTGAAGTTTCCCTGCTGGGCTACATGGTCAGTGGAGCCTTTCTCGGACTCGGCTATTTTGATCTCTTTTACCAGATCGCGACAATGGTGATTGTCATGAAGTGCGTGTACAGACGGGAGTTGCTGGAGATCTCTTCGGATCGACAGGAGGAGGGCGCTCCGGAAGAAGAAGCGCAAGAAGTGGTTCCGGCGACCGCAACCGTGTGAGCGAACCGTGGGTTGGGCCGAGCGGACCACCAATGGGATTCACACCCACCCGGTCGGCCGCGGCAAGCGGGGATAGCAATTGAGAGTTTCCGTGAGGGCACAGCCCCTCAGGGCAGAAGAATAAAGCAGGAGGGAAGACAAATGCTCCGGCACCAACGGGTATTCGGTAGACTCAAAGAACTTTCTGCCGCAGGCGCAGTCTTAGCATTGCTCCTTGTTCCGATGAGCGCGAGCGGACAGACGTGGACCTGGACTTCGGAGATCATCGACACCGATGGAAAGGTCAGCGCCTTAGCCGCCGACGCCCAGGGCAATCTGCATATCAGCTATCAAATAGAAGCGAACTGGAAGCTCAAGTACGGATTTCGCCCCGCGGGCTCCTCGCGTTGGTTCACGATGGTCCTTCGCGAGCAACTGGGTAGCTTCTTCACGCAGATTGCACTCGATTCGCAGGGCAATCCCCATATTTGCTTCACGCCCGGCTCTATCCAATACGCACACTTCGACGGTCGCAAGTGGCACTTCCAGGAAATCGCCTCCGGTGTGGGATACACATGCTCGGTAACCGTGGCGCCGGACGGAACCCCACACCTCGCCTGGTATCACTTGAACGAAAATGGCGAAGCCTTCTATCACCTTAAGCATGCCGTCTTGGAGGACGGCGCTTGGCTGACGCGGACCCTCGATTTTGACGGCGAAGCCGGTAAGTACAACTCTATGAGGCTTGACGCCCGAGGATTTCCCCACATCAGCTACAGCAGGTTCGCGAACGGGGAACTAAGATATGTGCACTGGGATGGTAAGACCTGGGTCCGCAAGACACTGGACTCTCCCGAGTTCAATCTAGCGGGTGATCAGCGCGGCATGGGAAACTCAATTGTCCTCGATCCCCAAGGGCGAGCTGAGATAAGCTATTACGACAATATTGCCCTGAAGTATGCGAGAGAACGAGGAACGAAGTGGTCCATTGAAATCGTCGATCCAGACGTCGATCGAAACTTCACGCAAGTTGGCTGGGCAGGGTATCGAAGCTCCCAGGTGCTGGACAAGCAGGGTTATCCTCATATCTGCTACGAAAGCGCCGCGGGACTGAAGCACGCGTATTGGGATGGCAAGCAGTGGAAGGTTCAGTTGATCGTCTCAGCTCCCACCACCAAGGCCTTTTTCTATAGCTCGACGGCGATCGACGGAAACGATGTCATCTATCTCAGCTACCATGATCCCTTCGATGGCGCGCTAAAACTCGCAATCGGCCGGCCGTCAGTCGCGGCAAACACGGGGAAGACCGAGAAAGCCGAGAACAAGACCGATAAGAATTGACGGCTCTGTGCAACGATGAGCCCGCCCGCACCGGTCGCGAAGAATCCATCGTCGGAAGCTCGCCGCCCGCCAGACTTGACTGCCTTGCGCAATTGATCCTCATGCGTAAGCATTTGCTCAGGTGACCGGAGGAATGCGGAGAACGGAAGCGCCCTACCGGGTCTTGCATGTGCTCGACCATTCTTGGCCGGTGTTGGATGGTTACAGCCTGCGAAGCCGCAATCTGATTGCCTCCCAGAAAAGTCTCGGCGGCGAGCCATCCGTGCTCACCGGCCCGCTCCACGAGCTCGACGACAACACGAATTCCGAAACTGTTTTAGACGGTGTGCGATACATGAGAACGCCGATACGGGGGCCCCTCTGGACCCTAGTGATCAGCCGAGGGTGGCCCGTTCTCCGCGAAGCGGCGGTGGTGCGCTTGCTCGATAAGCGCATCCGGTCCCTGATCGACTCTCAATCCTTCGAAGTTATCCATGCGCACTCACCCGCCCTGTGTGGGCTAGCCGCCCTGTCTGCGGCTCGAGCCAGAAAGATTCCGTTTGTCTACGAGATCCGGGCGTTCTGGGAAGATGCAGCAGTGGACCAGAACAAGACTGGGCACGGGTCCCTCCGTTACGCGCTCAGCCGGGGCCTCGAAAGCTTTGCAGTGCGACGCGCGGACGCTGTCGTGGGCATCGCGCAGGCGATCTTGGAGGATCTGCAGACGCGGGGCATTGCGGCAGACAAACTCTTTCACATACCGAACGGTGTGGACGTCGAGCGTTTTGCGCCGCGGCCGAGGGACACTTCGCTTGCTTCTCGGTTGGGCTTGGATAATAAGCCCACTCTCGGTTACATTGGCACCTTCTTTCGCTGGGAGGGGATTCCGTGGCTCGTGCGTGCTGCGGTCGAGCTACATCGCCGTGGAATGCCCTTCAAATTATTGATCGCCGGGGACGGAAACGATCGACCCGAGATCGAAGCGGCGATCCGCGAAGCGGGCGCGTCGGATTACGTTCTCTTCTTGGGCCGCGTGCCCCACGACCAGGTCGAACGCTATTACTCGGTGATGGACGTCCTGGTCTATCCGCGGCACCGCGTGCGGCTGACGGAAATGGTCACCCCACTCAAACCCCTGGAGGCGATGGCGTTAGGAAAAGCTGTGCTGGCCAGCAATGTGGGCGGAAACCGAGAATTGATCCAGGCACAAACGACCGGGGTATTGTTCGAGCCCGGAGATGTCGAAGACTTTTGTCGGAAGGCAGGGGAACTCCTCCGCGACGAAACGTGGCGACGTTCGTTAGGCCAGTGTGCTCGGCAAGATATACTCGAAAAAAGAGATTGGAAGGTGCTTGCAGGGCTGTATGACGAGGTCTATCAGTCTGCAATTCAGAGGGCACGCCTGCGCGGTTAGATTGAACTTCCTTCTCTACAGCCTTTCGCGCGAGCCATGAGCCTTCACGGACACTTCGTTCGGTGGACCAGGCTCTATGAATGGCTCGTCTCCTCGGACCCACCGGTCAAATCGGACCTGATCTTCGTCCTCGCAGGGAAGGAAAGCCGCAAAGTCTACGGACTTCAGTTGTTCCGGCAGGGGCTGACACCAAGGATACTGCTGAGCGTGGGCAGGTTCGAAATCCGGCCTTTCGCAAGACTGAACCTACCGGCGCACCTAGACCTGCCCAGACTCGCCTCGGCCATACCACCCGCGAGGCGTCACTTCTTCGTACTCTTCGAGGGTCACGGAACGCAGGTTGAGTCGGTCTCTCCAGGGAGGTTTGGCACGATGGCGGAGGTGGAGGCCCTGGCCAGATGGTTGAGTCATAGACCCCACATAGAGTCGATTCTGGTCATCAGCAGCGCCACCCACCTGCGGCGGTTGAGGGTTTGCTGCCGTGCATTGCTTCCCCGAGGCTTGCGTTTCTCGCTCGTTGCTGTTCCTGAGGGCAGCTCGGAGGTGGACGGGAAACGCAGATGGCAGGACAAAGAAGCCCACTGCACAATTCTCGCCGAGCTTGTCAAGGTCCCCACCTACAGGGCAGTGCTTTGGTTCCTCGGGGCGTCCAGCGGCATCGAAAAGCCAGTCGGAGGGTATGACGACCTGAGGCATTAGGGCCCGGGTCTTGACTGCGAGGCCTGCCGGATTGCATGACCGCCGGAAATTCGCGATGCCAGCAGCTCTTCGACTTCTGCTGCAACTACTGCCCATGTGCGTCTTTGCGCATAGCGAACCAACTCCGCGCGATTCCATTCCTTGTTGAGAGCGAACTCTATTCCCGCGGCGATGGCCCTGACGCCTTGATCCACCAGAACACCCAAATCAGGCGAAACAAGGATCTCGGGTGTCCCCCCTGCGCGCGTGGCCACGACTGGAGTCCCGCAGGCCAGAGACTCTAGAATGACGTTGGGCCAGCCCTCTCTTTCGCTGGCGAGGCAACTGATGTCGGCGGCATTGAACCAGAGAAAAATCTCCTCATTAGGTCTTGTTCCGACCAGTTGCACCCGGTCCTGAAGCCCGGCCTCACGAATCAACGTTTCCAGTTCGCGCCGAAACGTTCCCTCTCCGATGATACGAAGCATTAGCCGTGGGTATCGCGGCGCAATCTCCCTGAGAGCACGAATAAGCAGATGATGACCCTTGGAAGGAATCAACGAGCCTACGGAGAGAATCAGTTGCCCGTTCTCACCCAGCCCCAGCCTGCGCCGGGCCTCGTGGCGGTCGAGAGGCTTGAAGCGCTCGGTGTCGACTCCATTGGCGATGACCCGTATTCTGTCAAACGGCAGACCCAGAACTACCATTCGGTCTCTCAATGCTTTGGAGACCGCGACTACACCGGCGGCCCTGCCCAAAGTCCATCGGATCATCGGCCGGATGGTAGGAAATGACGGGTACAGGTTAATGTCCGTTCCACGAGCTGAAACGAAAACCGGAATCCGTAACACACTCCCGAGCAACACCGCGGCGAATCCGTCGGGAAAGACAAAGTGGGCGTCAATGCAATCAAAACCCGGGCGCTTTCTCAAACCCAGGACCCCCGGCAAGCTGCCTAAGAACATCAGCAATCCATGTAGGGGCATGGAGATCTTCGGGAGTAGAAAATATCGTGGATGGTAGACGATCAAGTCTCCAACTTTTTCCTGCTTGGGTATCTGGCTCATGGCGTGCCAACGCGCGACCTTGAGCCAAGAGGGAAAGTAAGGCACCGGGGCAACCACGGTGACCTGGTTCCCGGGCCTCCGCGCCAAGTGGGCCAGCCGCTGGTAAACGAAGATCCCTTGGACTGGCCGAACTGCATTGGGAAACAGACTTGTGAAAGCCAGAATTCGCACCCAAGCCTTTCCCGCTGGCCGCCTCAGCCCCTGACAGGCTCCATCACAGAATAAGAGGCCAGCCTTCAGAGCGATCGGGGTCTCTGCTTTCGCCGCCACGACCCCAAGCTCATTCCCGCGATGATAACAGCAGCACTCGCTTCGTTGGAGTGCGCAAGATCGCCGGGTTGCTTCCGCGACCTGGACTGTGTCAGCGGCCCTCCGTACAGCTGGAGACCCTCAGCCCTCGGAATTCATCTCGGGGGTTCACCGCCAGCAGGTTGCGGAAGAACCGTTCCACTGCCAGTCAATACTCTTCCGCAGGCAAGGTGAGTCTACTACGAAGATGAGGGACTGCGTATAAGTAACTTATATTCAACAGCATACGGCATGGCCAACCACCCAGAAAACCCATCTTGGAACATGGATTGCTAGGGGTTTATGTGTGGTGAAATATGGGGAGGGGGAATTGTGTCTCACCCCGGGAGCGTCTCAGGCGACCCAACGACAATGAACAACGCCCTCACCTTTGATCTTGAAGATTACTACCACGTGACCGCTTTCAGCGATGAGCTAGATCCACAAGACTGGAAGTCACGCGAGAGCCGGCTGCAGACGAACACCGAGAAGATCCTCCAGCTTCTAGCTGACCGGGACTGCAAGGCCACGTTTTTCGTGCTGGGTTGGGCTGCCAAACACTACCCTGCAGTGGTTTCTCGGGTTGCCAAGTGTGGACACGAAATCGCCTGCCATAGTTATCAGCATCGGCTGGTTTACGAGATGACTCCCGAAGAATTCCGTCGGGACACCTATCGGGCCAAGAGTCTTCTCGAAGACCTCAGCGGGCAACCCGTTCGCGGGTACCGCGCCCCGAGCTTCTCGGTCACCCGCGATTCGTTGTGGGCACTAGATGTCCTTGCAGAGCTGGGTTTTGAATATGATTCGAGCATCTTCCCAGTGCCGCATATCAATTACGGAATTCCCGATGCACCACGCTTCCCGTTTCGCGTAATGACGCGGCACGGAGAGATCCTCGAATTCCCCATGCCCGCGGTTGAATTCGGAGGCAGACGAGCACCGTTCGGCGGGGGAGCTTACTTGCGGCTGCTGCCCTATTGGTATACCCGATGGGCGGTTCGACTGATTAACGAGCAGGAGGAATGGCCTGTCTGTATATACCTCCATCCCTGGGAACTCGATTCCGAACAGCCACGCATGGGACAGAAACGGACCGCTCGGCTCCGGCAATATTGGGGGCTTCGAAGCACGAAAGAGAAGCTGCGCCAATTGTTGACTGATTTCGAGTTTTGCTCCTTGGGTTCGCTGATCGAACAAATTCGTGGAAACGTCCCTGAAGCAAGCCTGGGTATTGCAACCCCAGCGAAAACACCGGCCAACCGGATTTCACAGCCGAACGCTCCCTGGTCCGTCCTAAAATAAAGGCATCGTGCCGAGCCGGTGTTTTCCCCGGAACAGAAAGAAAATACACTAAGCTCCCATCGAGGGAAGACAGAGAGAGTTCTCGCTTCGAACAGGCTTCAAAGCTGCGGAGTATTTTGCGATCAGCCAAGGAGAGGGTTATCGATGCTCGTCATTTTTCGGCGACGCCATTTTGGGAGACTCAATTCGCTTTTGCGCACCCGCCTTTTCAAGTTCGGACTCGTTGGCGGTCTTGGGATCGTCGTCAATCTCGCTGGCATGGTGCTCGCCATTCTTCTCATCGGATGGAAGGACTGGCGTGCTTCTTACTTCGCGACCTCCCTGGCTATCCTGCACAACTATGTCTTGAATAACCTTTGGACGTTTCGAGAGCGGAAGCGAACGGGCAGAAGCTTCTTCACTGGTTATCTACTTTATTCTACGATTTCACTGGTCGGTCTTGCGGTGACCTCTGTGGTGTACGAGCTACTCACTCGAGCCTGGGCCAGCCGACTGCAGCCGTACCGGGGGGGACATCCCCTACCTATCCTGAGCCTCCTCTTGTGTCAATTCGTCGCCATCCTCTCTGGGGTTCTGCTGAACTTTCTCCTGAACAAGAACATTACCTGGCGACCAGACCAAAGCTCCTCGGAAACACGGGGCCCCTACCCCTTCGATCGAATTCCCGAGCCCTCCTGCGAACCGCTAACCAGTACTTCGTTAGAGGAATGAGGGTTATCGGTGAAACCTCATCGTTATCTCTACTTCGTGGTACTTGCCGCTGGCATTCTTCTGAGGACCTACCAGATTAATTACAACTTTGACGGAGACGAGCTTTTCTCCGCAGAGACAGCGAAAGCCTCCCCCATGCGAGTGCTTGCAGTCACTTTGCACGACCGAGTCCACCCCCCGTTGCACCCTATCCTCTTGTCCCTGTGGGTAAAGGCTTTTGGAAATTCAGAAGTCTCAACACGGATGCTAAGCGTGATCTTGTCCGTCCTTTTTCTCTTAGCTCTCTATTGGCTCGCACGGCGATGGACCAAAGACTGGGCGGCGCTCTGGATTCTCAGCGTGTGCTCCTGGAGCCCCTTTTTCGTCTATTACGGACAGCAAGCGAGACCTTACGCCCTGATTACACTGCTGACCACCCTCTCGGTGGTGCTTCTGCTGAAAACCCAGGACGAGCCCTTCAGGGAAACTTGGAAAGTCACCTATGGATTGACCTGTGCCGGAATTATGTACAGCCAATATCTCGGCGTGCTGATTATCCTTCCGCAACTTGCCGCTGTGTATTTCTCCAAGGCGCCGAGGAGGGGCAGGGTACTCCTCTATGGCACGCTGGGCATCGTTAGCCTTGTGCCATGGATTCTTGCTTTGGGACCAAATCCCCTTCCAGAGAACAGTGCGACGGAGCATCTCGGATGGATCGGGAGGCCTGACTTCGTTAGTCTAGCCGACTTTTATGTTTCGATCTTCGGATGGTTGCCCCTGCATGGAAGCACAAGGATCCTGATTTTCCTGACCGTCATTGCAATCAGCTCTTTGATACTGCATTACAAGTCCGTAAATAAATTAACATTGCTTCTCCTCGGCTCAATGGGGCTTCTTGGACCGCTCGCCCTGTATCTGGTGTCGGTCTTTGGACCCATTTCTTTTTGGGCCACCCGCCAATTGATCGGCTCAGCGATTTTCCTAGTCTGTTTGTTGGGAATTGCAATTGACTGTCATCGCCCCTTAGTAGCTTGGTCGCTCGCGATCCTGCTGCTGACTTGGTGTGTGATCGGCCTTCCAGATGCTTTCCCCAAGCATTCGAAGCCACCTTGGCGCCAGGTAGCCAGCTTGGTCAACAAAGATTGCAACGACACCTGCCAAGTTGTGGCCGCGGAAGGGTGGATCTCGGTGCCGCTGAGCCACTATTCAAACAGAGAAATTCAACTTTTCCCGGATTATGCAAGCCATTCGGGGGAGGCCGAGCGCGTCATGTTTCTCTGCAGACCGGCGCGCTGCAATGCAGTGAAGAGCTTTACTTCTCAGTACAAGGAGAAAGAAAAGAAGACAATTACTTGGTCTTGGTTGCCGCCATCTCTCACGGAGATAATTGACGTCTACTACTTTGAAAAGCCAGCGGCGGATCAGACCACGCAAGATCCGAGCCAAGCACTAACTGAGACTCCGTTCTCATGTCCGCGAGTCGCTTCCTTTTCGCCTCCGTAAATCGCATCGTTGCCGATTAGATTAGTTTGTGCGCAATTTTTCTGCTGGGTCCACGCCGATCAGGCCGAATACGCTGTCGTACTGCTCTTCAAGGGCCTGGCGCAGCGGAGCAAGTCGCTCGGCAATCTGTTTCTTAATGGCTGGCGCATTGGCTTCAAGCGCCAAGAAGCGCTCGATTAGCTCTTCGGTCTTGAACTCGTCGATGTTCAGCACATATTCGCCCTGCCCTGCCTGCGCCAGCAGCGCCCTGCTCTTTTCGTGATAGGCGACGCCCAGCACCGGTTTGTTCATCATCAGGGAGATCAAGATGCCGTGATAGCGGTTCGCGACCACGAGGTCGGCCCGCGAAATCTCGAAAACGAGATCCTGGAGCCCTTGAATTGGCCGGCTGGCAAGCAGGTTCGTTACATGGCCAGAACCATTCATGGCTTGCCGGATATCACTGATGGTCAGAACATCCGCGCGCAATTGCGTCGGGAAGAACAAAACGGAGTAGCCGCTCTTGTCCAGCCATTCTGCGAACCGTGCAAATTTGCTGACGTAGTCTTTATAGCGTGCTGGGTCCGGCGTCGGCCAATAGCGCCCGTCGAAAAATGGCACCGGGTTCTGTCCCACCACAACACGCCCGGCGGGTTTAGCCACTGGATGCGGAGCAGGCAATTGCAGGCTGTACACCAGGTCCGGATAAACTGGGTGACTGCCTTTCACGCCCATGCTCTCCATCATGCGGCTCGAGATGGAGTCGCGGTACGAGCGGTAATGCACCATACCGAGGGCCCGCTTGATGAAAAACTTACTGAGCGGCGAGTTCAGCGGCCCCGCGCCGACGCTCAGAATCGCCACCTTTGTTCCGGTGCATTTCGCAAGAAACGTCCACTTAAACAGTGTGAAAGGGAATCCCCAGGGCCCCCTGTACCCGTCACTTAACTGTTGCGAGCCTGCGACCAGAAGCAGTTCCACGCCCTTCAGCCGGCGGTAGGAATCGAGCAAAAACTTGGGTTCAGCAAGGATGGCGATCACCCCGCCTGCAAAACGATGCAGACCAAATAGCAACGGGCGAAGCCCTGGAATGGCCTTGATGGCGCTCTTGATCTTCGCTGCGGAGTTCAGGGGCATTGGCGTCTCAGCGGAGTTCGGTGCAGGCGCACCCGAAGAAGAAGGCGGAGGCGTCGTGCGCGTGGCTTTCGCCAAGCGACGAATCGGAAAAGAGGGAATACCGTGTCGGTGGCGCGTGTCATCGGGATTGATCGTAAATCCGATCACTTCTGCGCCAGGGACCCGCTGGCGAACATTTTGAATCACCGCAGCCAGCAGCGCCTCGTCGCCGAGGTTTTTCGTGCCGCCATGGCTGAAGACGCCAATTCTTCTCGCGGACTCATAAACTGACATCGAGAGGTGTTCTCCGAATTCTACAATACAGGCAACCAGTGGATTACGTTTTCTTCTGCGCCAGCACAACCATCTGCCAACCAAACCCGGCCCGCTCCTTCAATTCGTCGAGTTTTTCTTGCGACACCATTTTGCTGAACAAAGAGTTCAGTTTGTAGGAATTGACCAAGCGCAGGATGCCGCGTGTGCCGTGCGGAATGATCGTGCGGACCTTCAGAACTTCGTAGCGGGGGCGGAGCATGCGCTTGAGCTGCCCGCGGCTGAGTTGATGCGCTATGTGCTGCGGCGGCTGGACGTTCCAGCCTACATCTCCAAGGCGATCAATGACGAACTTGTTGCCAGTTGTGATGATGAAATAGCCGTTGGGTTTGAGAACTTCTGTAGCCCGGTCGACGTACTTGGGCCGATCCTCAACATGGGCAATCACCTCTTGTGAAACCACAACATCGAAGTAACTCTCCGGAAGCGCAGCCTCATAGATGTTGCCGGCCAGGTAATGAATATCCGGCCGACGAGCCTGCGCCACGGCAATGGCTTCGGGAGAAAGGTCAATCCCGTGAGCTTCGCCGAGATCGGCGAGACGTTCGGTAAACCAGCCTAGGCCGCAACCTAGGTCGAGAAGGCGCGGCCGACGGATCGGAAGGCTTCGAATGATTGCGAGGATTATCTCCGCGCGGCGTTCAGTCCAAGCGTTCAAAGTTTTGCGTTCTTGCCAATGCTGCCAGTGCCAATTCCAAAATAGGCGTTGGTCGTCAATAGCTGGAACCTGCTGCGTCCTCGGCATTTTGCTCCCAGTGTTGCGGCGAATCTTCACGAAATCCTTCCCGTCTTCCACTACTTATACCCCGAACTCCCCGGTGAGATCTCTGACCCGATTCCAGGACTAGCACTGGGGAAGCCGTGTAGCTGCAGGACCCTCTCTCATCGATTTGGACCAATTTGCGGCACTTGTCCCTCTGCAAAAGTATGCACGACCACGATCAGAGACCACAAAAAGCACGACAAACGCCAAAAAGATGGAGGCGTTGGCATTCCCCTATCTAATTGAAAAAGAATTACTTATGCTACGATAAGGCAAATTTTCCCACGATTTTTCTCCGATCCGTGATACGCGACTTCCAGATTATGGCAGTTGTTTACACAGTCGCGAAACCCCTCTGATTGCCGGCCGTTAGAAACGAGTCGTTTGTGACTGTAAGCCCTGTATTATGTGATAGTTCGTTCCGCTCTTGATTGGTCATAAACGTGCCGGGCCTTCATGCATGGGCGAGATACGGGAGACCCATGTCCACTCGGGTCATTAGTCCACCGAAGCAAGCGCAATCGCCGCCCGGTCCGTCGCGCGCCGTGCGCAACGTGCTATCGAACTGGGGTGCCTATTTCATCGCGATGGGGATCAATTTCTTCCTGTCCCCGTACGTGGTGCACCACCTCGGGAACGTGGGCTATGGCGTCTGGACCATCATTCTTTCGCTGACCGGTTATCTGGGTCTCCTTGACCTCGGCGTCCGCGGGGCAGTCACGCGCTACGTGGCCAAATTCCACACGGAAGCCGATCACAAGAAAGCTAGCGACGTCGCCTCCGCGGCGATGGCGATTTTCGGCACCACCGGACTGATTGCGATTCTGGTTTCGCTCGTCTTCGGGTTTGTTGTCATCGACCACATGCATGTCCCACCTCAATATTTGACCGCCGCGCGGATCGTCCTCTTCTTGACAGGGCTAAACATCGCGACATCGTTGGTCAACGGTGTGTTCGGCGGAATCCTGGTGGGGCTGCAGCGATTCGACGTTACGAACAGCATCGAAGTATCCATCAACACATTGCGGGCCCTGAGCATCGTCGTGGCGCTGCACTTGGGCTACGGTATCATAACGTTGGCTTGCCTCCAGCTCGCATTCACCCTGGCTCGGTGGGGCGCCAACGTGGCGCTGGCGCGCCATCTGTATCCCGAACTGCAGATCCGCATCTTCGCAGCGGATCGTGCCGGCATCAAACTTATTTTTTCGTTCAGCGTGTTCTCCTTTCTGATACATATCAGCTCAAGTATAATCTACGCGAGTGACAATGTATTGATTGGGGCCTACTTGCCGGTTACGGCTGTCACCTTTTATGTGATCGGCGGAAATCTGGTGGAGTACGCCAGGGATCTAGTCAGTGCCATTTCGCAGACGATGACGCCGCTGGCCAGCTCGATCGAGGCTCGGCGCGACCCCAAGCAGCTTCAAGAGCTGGTCCTCGTGAGCAGCCGTTGGGCTTCGATGGTGATTTTCCCGGTGATCTGCACTTTCCTGTTGCGCGGCGGCAGTTTCATCGGGCTATGGATGGGCCGGCAGTACGCAGGCCTTTCGGGGCAGGTGCTTTGGGTGTTGTCGCTTACGGTGATATTCTGGGCCGGGAATTCTGCCACCGCGGGAATTCTTCTCGGAGTCAGTAAGCACAGACCGATTGTCCCGGCCATGCTCGCAGAAGGTGTTTGCAACCTGGCACTAAGTATTTTCTTGGTGAAGCGAATTGGGATCATCGGTGTGGCTTGGGGGACGCTGGTGCCCAGCCTCGCTAACAACCTGATCTTCTGGCCCTGGTACCTTCGGCGAACGCTGAGCATTCAGCCCTATACGTACACAATTTCAGCCTGGGTTCGTCCCTGGGTCTCCCTCTTCCCGTTCATGTTGGGAACCTACGCCATCGAACGATTTTGGCCGGCCGCGAATTTGCTGTTGTTCCTTTGCCAAGTTGCGCTTGTACTGCCTCTCACCTTGCCCGGCTACTGGCTCATTTGTCTGGACAGAAATCAGCGCGCAGACTATTCGAGAAAATTCTCTCAATCGCTCGAGCGCGTCTTCGCGCGCAGCTAAGAGCAGACCGATTTCCTGCAATCAGCCGGATCGTTTCGGCTGTTTCCCACAGTGGTTTTCCCTCCTTCAGGCTTCTTTAGGGAAAACGGTGAGGATGGAGGGCGCCACACTTCGGAACCGAGGGAGCGGGACAAAGATATGCCGCACAGCGTCTCCTGAAAGCCCTCAGAAGGGGAAGCACAAGTAGTCTACCGCTTCCCGAAACTTGGCAGTTGATTGACTAGTAGAGGAAAATCTTTGGAATTGGTCCCGAGCCCCATCCCCCAACTTCTGAGACGGGCTGGCCGTAAACCTATATCGTTCAATAAGTTAAGTTTACTCGTGACCGCTGGACATGGTCGTCGGCGTGCCTAAGTCATCTAAACGCGGCGCAGGAATGTGTCCGGAGGTAGGGAGTATTTTACCCCAATCGGCTGCTGGTGGAGCGCTGGGCACGGCCTGAGCAAGGGAGCCACGAGCATTGATCTTGACGGAGACAAAACTGAAGGGTGCATTCATTGTTGAGCTGGAAAGGCAGGATGATCAGGGCAGCTTTTTCGCCCAGACATTCTGTCAGCGGGAATTTCAAGAGCACAGGCCAAACCTGCACGTCACGCAATGCAACATGTCTTTTAGCAAAAGGAAGGGCATCCTTCGCGGAATGCGCTTCCAGGCGGCTCCCTACGAAGAAGCCAAGCTGGTGCGCTGCACGGGCGATGCAACTCATGCCGGGCGGTCCGCTTCGCCCTTTAATTCCGCGTTGGACACGCATAATAACGACCCTGCGGTCAGGACAGGCCTATTCGCGGTAAAATGTGCTCCTGGCGGCGTTGCAAGCGGTCGAATGCTCGACAGTAGGGCAGCGAGCGCACAGGAGAAAGTTGATGGGATCGCTTGGCCTCTCGCGACAAAAGGTCTTGGTGACGGGTGCGAGCGGGTTTATAGGTTCCCATCTCTGCCGGGCGTTGAGCAGAGAGGGTGCCGAGGTGCATGGGATCTCGCGTGCACAACAGAAGACTGATGCCAACGTCACCCGCTGGTGGCAAGTCGATCTCGCCGACAGCACCGGCACCCGGGAAGTTCTGGGACAGGTCAAACCGAGAGTGATCTACCACATGGCGGGGGAAACATCCGCAGCCCGAAAGTTGGAGGTGGTTCTGCCTATTTTCCAGAGTACAGTGCTGGCCACCGTGAACGTCCTGACGGCAGCCTCCGAGGTGGGGTGCCAACGCCTTATCCTGGCGGGCTCCCTCGAGGAACCACAGCAGCAACAGGGCGAGCTAGTTCCCAGTTCTCCCTATGCCGCCGCCAAATGGGCCACCGCGGGTTATGCCCGGATGTTTCATCAGCTGTTCGGAACACCAACGGTGGTCGCCCGAGTCTTTATGGTTTACGGGCCGGGCCAGAAAGAGGTGCGAAAGCTGATTCCGTATGTTATTCGCTCCTTGCTGCGGGGGGAGAGCCCAAAACTTAGCAGCGGACAGCGCTTGGTGGATTGGATTTACGTCGAAGACGTAGTCGAGGGACTTCTGAAGGCAGCGGAAGCTCCACATTTGGAGGGCAGCGCGGTTGACTTGGGATCAGGAAGATTGGTTTCCGTCAGAGCGGTTGTGGAGAAGCTTTTCCAACTCGTGGGGTCAGAAACGCAGCCCGTGTTCGGCGAATCGCCGGACAGGCCCAACGAGCAGGTGCGGACGGCCGATACAGCAGAGACTTACGCCAAAATTGGCTGGACACCTAAAACCAGCCTGGAGGAAGGACTAGCCCGGACAGTGAAATGGTACGAACACCAATTGCGCGTGGCTCGGCAATCTCAATCGCCTGCAGCGTCCGTCTGAACCACATCACGGCGCGGACGTGCGTATGACACTCGGCGCTACAAACTCAGCCGGCTGCCGCTTCTGTGGCTGGCCACTGCGCCACACGTTTGTGGACCTAGGCATGTCGCCGCTGTGCCAGAGCCACATCGAAGCGCACCAGCTCGACGAAATGGAACCCTTCTATCCCCTCCATGTATATGTTTGCGAGCGATGTTTCTTGGTGCAATTGAAACAATACGTGAGCCCGGATACTATTTTCCGCGAGTACGCCTACTTTTCCTCCTTCTCGGACACGTGGCTGGAGCACGCAAGGTCCTATACCCAGCTGATGATCGAGCGATTCAAGCTTGATGCGCGCAGCCTTGTGGTGGAGGTCGCCAGCAATGATGGTTACCTTCTCCAGTATTTTGTCGCACAGGGAATTCCCGTCTTGGGCATCGAGCCGGCAGCCAATGTAGCTCAAGAAGCTGTTAAAAAACGGGTTCCGACTCTGGTGGAATTCTTCGAGGAAGCCACTGCCCGCAAACTTGTGGCCGAAGGCAAGCAGGCAGATCTCCTGTTGGGGAATAATGTGCTCGCCCAGGTCCCAAATCTCAATGGTTTTGTGAAAAGCCTGAAGATTCTGTTGAAGCCCAAAGGCGTCATCACGTTTGAATTCCCACATCTGCTCAATCTGATGCGGGAGAACCAATTCGACACCATATATCATGAGCACTTTTCTTATTTCTCTTTTCTCACGGTGGAACAGATTTTCGCCGCTCACGGGCTCTCCTTGTTCGATGTGGAGGAGCTGCCGACTCATGGTGGATCTCTCCGCATATACGGATGTCATCGGGAGGACGTTTCGAAGCCGATCAGCAAGCAGGTGCACGATCTTAGAGCCAGAGAAACCGCTCTCGGCTTCACGAGTTTGGGAAACTATTTTTCATTTGCCGGAGGCGTGAAGGAGACGAAACGCAAGCTGCTTGAGTTTCTCATCCGGTGCAAACAGGAAGGAAAGTCCATTTCGGGTTACGGGGCGCCAGGAAAGGGAAACACCCTGCTCAATTACTGCGGCATTCGGACGGACTTTCTCGACTACACGGTGGATCGGAACCCCTATAAACAAGGGAAGTACACGCCCGGCACACACATCCCAATTCTCCACCCTGATACGATCGTAAAGACCAAACCCGATTACCTGCTGATCCTCCCGTGGAACCTCAAGGACGAGATCATGCGTCAGATGGCGTGCATCCGCGACTGGGGAGGACAGTTCATCGTTCCGATTCCGGAGGTAAGGGTCTACGCGTGACCTGTCGGGCGATGAGGGGACACACTGCCGCTGCTGCTGGACCTCGGTAGTGGAAGGACCTGGAAATGGTCATCGTTGACACCGCTCTGGAGAGGCGTGAAAGCGAAGGCAATCCGGTTCGTGTCGGGCTAGTGGGAGCCGGGTACATGGGGCGCGCGATCGCCCTGGAATTCCTGACCCCCATCCTGGGGATGAGGCTCGCCGCTATCGCCAACCGCACGATCGGAGAAGCGGCGCGCGCGTACCGCGAAGCCGGGGTCGACGCGCCCCGGACAGTGGACTCGGTCACGCGGCTTGAGCACGCAATCGCGGACCGGCAATATGTCATCACGGACGATCCCCTGCTACTTTGTCAAGCGGACAACATCGACGCCATCGTCGAAGTGACCGGCGAGGTAGAACGCGGCGCGCAAGTCACCGTACAGGCCATCGAACACGGCAAGCACGTCATTCTAATGAATGCGGAACTCGATTCAACACTGGGCCCGATCCTCAAGATTTTCGCCGCGCGAAAAGGTGTGGTGTTCACGGACACGGACGGCGACGAACCCGGCGTGGCGATGAACCTGTACCGCTTTGTAAAAACCATCGGCTACCGCCCGGTCGCCGCCGGCAACCTCAAGGGCATGATCGATCCCTATCGGACGCCGGAAACACAGAAGGGCTTCGCCGACAAATACAACCAAAAACCACGGTTGGTCACCTCGTTTGCCGACGGAACGAAGCTGTCCATGGAGGCAACCATCCTGGCCAACGCCACGGGCTTCCGAGTTGGCAAACGCGGCATGTACGGACACCGCTGTGCTCACGTCAAAGAGACGTTGAACCTTTATCCCATGGACCAGCTGTTGGACGGTGGCCTGGTTGACTACATCCTGGGGGCCGAGCCCCACACGGGGGCCTTCGTGCTCGGCTACAACGATCACCCAATCAAGCGTCGGTATATGGACTATTTCAAGATGGGGAGCGGACCGTTGTACGCGTTCTATACTCCCTACCATCTTCCCCATCTCCAGATTGTGACCACGGTGGCGAGGGCGGTCCTGTTCCAGGACCCCACCGTCACACCACAGGGCAAGCCCGTGTGCGAGGTGCTCAGCGTGGCCAAGCGCGATCTCAGGGCCGGCGAACTCTTGGATGGGATTGGCGGGTTTACCTGCTACGGCACGGTCGATAATTCCGAGGTGGTTCTGCGGGAAAACCTCCTGCCCATGGGATTATCGCGGGGTTGCCGGCTGAAGCGTGATATCGCGAAGGATCGGCCAATCACATACGAGGACGTCGACGTCCCCGCGGGTCGGCTGTCTGACGCGCTGCGCGCCGAGCAAACCCGCTACTTTGCTTCTTCCGTCTGTGCGTAGGATGCACAAGCCGCCGAGAAACAACTCAACCCAGGAGGGTTCCTGAATCGTGCCTCCGCATCAGCAGAGCCAACGAGCTGAGAAAACCCCGATGATGAGCTCGCAACAGATCGTGGCGAGGGACCTGGACTACATCTGCGGCAACCTCCACGAGGAGTTAGGTCGGCTGGCAGGCCAGAAACTGCTCGTCACTGGGGGAGCGGGCTTTCTCGGATATTATCTGGTTCAGACCGCCTTGCACTGGAACCGAACGACCCAAGAAGCGAAGCCAATCAGGCTGACGGTGTACGACAACTACGTCCGGGGCATGCCCGGCTGGCTCAAAGAGCTGGAGGGAGATCCCCACCTGACTCTCGTCCAGCACGACGTGACGAAGCCGCTCCCGCGTAATATGGGAGGTTTCCAGTACATCATCCACGCCGCCTCCATCGCGTCTCCGACGTACTACCGGAAATACCCCATTGAGACCATGGACGCCAACGTGAACGGATTGCGCGCACTCCTTGAGTATGCGCGACTGAAGGACCGCCCGGACCAGCGCGTCGAGGGATTCTTGTTTTTTTCCAGCAGCGAGATTTACGGCGACCCCACGCCGGAGAATATCCCCACACCGGAAACCTATCGGGGCAATGTATCGTGCACTGGGCCGCGCGCCTGCTACGACGAGGCCAAGCGCTTCGGCGAGACGCTCTGCGTTAACTTCGCACAGGACGCCGGTGTGCCGGTCAAAGCGGCGCGCCCGTTCAACAATTATGGGCCCGGGTTGAAAATCACTGACCGGCGGGTGCTACCCGATTTCGCCCGCGACGTCCTGGCCGGGCGCGACGTCGTCTTGCTCTCCGATGGCGCGCCGAAGCGCACGTTCTGCTACGTTGCAGACGCGGTCATCGGCTATTATAAGATCCTCGTGAAGGGGCGGCCCGGGGAGGCCTATAACATCGGAGTCGAGGCGCCTGAAATCTCCATCGTCGAGGTGGCAGAACGGGTCGTGGCGCACGCCCGGGACCTGTTCGGCTACACGGGCAAAGTCGTGCGTCAACCCAGCCAAGACCCAAGCTATCTGCTGGATAATCCCAACCGCCGCTGCCCGGTCATCACCAAAGCACGGACGGAACTGGGATACCACCCCACGGTTTCCTTGGAAGATGGATTGCGGCGCATGTTGATCTGGTACGGCGGCAATCGGGAAGCGGAAGAGGCGTAATGAGAATCTCCGTCATCGGAACCGGCTATGTCGGACTGGTGACCGGCGTGTGCCTGGCAGAAAAAGGTTTCCAGGTCCTCTGTGTGGACTCCGCGGCCGACAAGATCGCCCAGATCCAAACAGGGGTACCACCGATCCACGAACGCGGCCTCGAAGAATTGCTGCGCCGAAACTTGGGAGGCAGGCTGCAAGCGACCACGAATCTGCGCGAAGCGGTGCTGGGCAGCGAGCTGTCGTTGATCGCGGTAGGGACGCCCTCGGTCGATGGGGGCATTGATCTCCGCTTCATCCAAGAGGTATCCCAACAAGTGGGCACAGCCCTGCGAGACAAACCCGGCTACCACGTCGTCGTCGTGAAAAGCACGGTGGTCCCCGGAACCACCGAGGAAGTCGTTCTTCCGATTCTGGAGCGAGCCTCCGGCAAGAAGGCCGGAACCGATTTTGGGGTGGGGATGAACCCGGAGTTCCTGACCGAAGGGGAGGCCGTCGAGGACTTTCTGTACCCAGATCGAATTGTGCTGGGCGGGATCGACGCGAGAACTCTCGAGTGGATGAGAGAGTTGTACGCCGGCTTCGCCGGTGTGGAGCGCGTGGAGACCAACCCGAAAACCGCGGAGATGATCAAATATGCTTCCAATGCTCTTCTGGCGACCCTGATCTCCTTCTCGAACGAGATCGGCAACCTCGGCGCTGCACTCGGAGGCATTGACATCGTGGACGTGATGAAGGGCGTTCACCTGAGCAAGTACCTGAGCCCCACGCTCGCTGACGGCACGCGCATCCTGCCGCCTATCACCGCGTTTCTCTGGGCTGGATGCGGCTTCGGTGGAAGCTGTCTGCCGAAAGACGTGAAAGCCCTCATCACGCATGGAAAACGAGCCGGCATGCCGATGCCCTTGCTCGAGGCTGTCATCCAAGTCAATGAGCAGCAGCCGCGCCAGGTGATTTCTCTTCTCAAGAGATCCTATCCTTCGCTACAGGGCGTCCGCGTCGCTATCCTGGGTTTGGCTTTTCGCCCGGACACCGATGACATGCGGGAGTCTCCCGCCATCCCCATCATCCGGGCCCTGTTGGCCGAGAAGGCCGAACTCCAGGCCTACGATCCGGCCGCCAAACAGGAGGCGGCGAAGCTTTTCCCCAACGGTCAAGTCCGGTTATGCGATGCGCTGGCACAAGCCATCGAGCGTGCGCAGGCCATTGTGGTGGTCACCCGCTGGGAGGAATTCCGGCAGCTTCCGGAGCTGCTCCGGCGTTTACAGCCGCAACCCCTGCTGATTGATGCGCGCCGCATGCTCGACAAGTCCAGCATCGCCCGATACGAGGGCATCGGCCTATGAGGCGTCCACAGAGTTTCGTCTGACGTTTGTAGGAAGGAAAAGACTGCGATGAAAGTCGTCTTATTCTGCGGTGGCTTGGGGATGAGGCTGAGAGAACATGCCGAGAACATCCCCAAACCCATGGTCAACATCGGCTACCGGCCCATCTTGTGGTACGTGATGAAGTATTACGCGCACTTCGGATACCGCGACTTCATCCTGTGTCTCGGACATCGCGCCGACATAATCAAGAACTACTTCCTCACCTACAATGAATGTATGTCCAACGACTTCATCCTGTCGGGTGGCGGGAAAAATCTCGAGCTGGTTCAGAGCGACATCCAAGACTGGCGAATCACTTTTGCCGATACCGGAGTCAATGCCAATATCGGCCAGCGCTTACGCGCCGTCGAGAAATACCTGAAGGGGGAAAAGGAATTTCTGGCCAACTACAGTGACGGCCTCACCGATCTTCCCCTCCCGGAACAAATCGAGCATTTCCATAAACACGACAAGATCGCGAGCTTCGTGTGTATCCGGCCGAATCTGAGCTACCATCTTGTTTCTCTGGAGAACAAGAGCATCGTGTCCCGAATCGAAGACATGAACCAGAGCAGTCTCCGAATCAACGGCGGCTATTTCATTTTCAAGTCGGAGATATTCAAGTACCTGCGGGATGGCGAGGAGTTGGTACACGAGCCATTCCACCGGCTGGTGAAGGAAAAGCAGCTCATTGCCTTCCCCTACGATGGGTTCTGGGCCTGCATGGATACATTCAAAGACAAGCAGCGCCTGGACGACCTGTACGCAAGCGGCAGAGCCCCCTGGGAACTCTGGAAGCCAAGCGTGAAGGGCTGAAGATGGCCCATCGCCCGAGCGAAGCCCCGTGGTCGAGCTGAGCATTCTCAAGAACGCGAAATCGCCATGCAAGATCCTGTGCTTAGGGGCGCACTCCGACGACATCGAGATCGGATGCGGCGGGACCATCCTTCGGTTACTCCGCGGAAACCGTAACCTGGAATTCTATTGGGTCGTTTTTAGCGCCGGTCCCCGGCGCGACCGCGAAGCACGGCAGAGCGCTAACCTGTTCTTGCGGCGCGCCCGGCGCAAGACAGTCGTGGTAAAAAACTACCGGACGAGCTTCTTCCCTTTCATCGGCATAGAGATCAAAGAGTTTTTTGAGGAGTTAAAAGCGGCGGTTTCACCGGATGTGATTTTCACGCACTACCGGGACGACCTCCACCAGGATCATCGGCTCATCTCGGATCTCACCTGGAATACCTATCGCAACCACTGGATCCTGGAATATGAGATCCCCAAGTACGACGGGGACCTAGGTTCACCGAACTGTTTCGTTCCTCTGGGCGCCTCCACATGCCAAAGAAAAGTGCGCTATCTCCTTTCCGTGTTCCGGACCCAGAGGAACAAACACTGGTTTACCAAGGAAATCTTCCTGGGGTTGATGCACCTTCGGGGGATGGAGGCCAACTCAGGAAGCCGATACGCCGAGGCCTTCTATTCTCGCAAGCTCTTGCTCGGCTAGAAACCCGCTGCCAAGGCACGGTAGATCGATCCACGAAGACTCGCAGAGATTCGGGAGTGGATGAGGATGGTTGCTGAGCACAGCCCGCGAGTAAGCATGGGGCTGCCCGTCTACAACGGTGGGCGCTATGTCGCTGAGACTCTAGATTCTCTTCTGGCCCAGACCTTCAACGACTTTGAGCTCATTATTTGCGACAACGCCTCCACGGACCGAACCGAGGAAATCTGCCGGCACTACGCCGCCAGAGACTCGCGTATCCGCTATGTCCGCAATCCCAACAACCTCGGGGCGGCCGGCAATTACAGGCTAGGGTTTGAGCTTTCCTCCGGAGAGTACTTCCGCTGGAATCCGTCAGATGACTTGTGCGCCCCACAGTTCCTCGCCCGCTGCGTGGAAGTCCTGGACCGCGAACCTCTCGTGGTTCTGGCCTATGCCAAGACTAACCTGATCGATGAGCATGGTAAGCTCACCGCGGAGTACGAGGATCGCTTGCACTTGGATTCCGATCGGCCGAGCGAGCGTTTCGTCCGGCTCTGTCAGAACTTGAGACTGTGCAATGCCCTCTATGGGCTGATCCGGTCAGACACTCTCCGCCGAACCGCGCTCCTAGGGAACTTCATCGGAGGCGATATTCCGCTCTTGGCCGAATTGACGCTCTATGGGAAATTCTGGGAGGTCCCGGAGTTCCTCTTCTTTCGCCGGTTCCATCCGCAAGCGTCAAGCAGCTTGCAAAAGGAAGATCAAATCCTGGAGTTTTACGATCCCGAGAGGAGAACTGCCAGCCCGCTGACCACGTGGAAGCACTATCAGGCTTATTTCCGGGGTGTGTCGCGCGCCCCTTTGCCACTGGCAGAGAAGGCGCGGCTTTTCGCTCGCCTGCTTCGAATGGCAGCCTGGTCTCGCGGTCGGCTCGTCGGCGAATTGTCGGGGGCGATGCGGCAAAAGTTCCGAAATGTGCAGGTTTGACGCCGATTTCCTCTCGCAGGTGGACAACCTGGGAAGCCGGAATGGGCAATCGAGTGCGTCGTATCGGGAACCGTGAAGTCCACCCCCTTGCTCGCGACCCCGCCACAACGGCCTCCAAGTTGGGAGTAGCGCTGAATCAGGCACTGGCCAATAGCGGCGCGCACTGCAGCACCAGGAGGCCGTGCTAGAATCATCAAGGCGGGCGCTACTTCACCGACCTTGCTGACCCAAATACCCAGAACCTATGGCTGCAGATACGCCGCAGTGTGCGAGCGTAGAGGGGCGCAATGGTCGTCGCGGGCCTTCGGGGCGTGGAGGCAGCGTACCGGCCAGGCCCTTTGGCTCCGGATAAGGGCCTGAAGTCAGCCCGCGGTTCCCAGATGGTCAGAGGGGGATAATATGTCATCCGACGATCAGATCCGGGAAGGAAGCGGGGCCAGCAATGTCTCGCTAGCCTCGAGAACGAAATCTCGGTTCTTGATACCTGTCGGCGCGCTCCTGCTATATCTAGCGCAGTGCGCATGGTTCATCGGAACGCAGTCACTGGCCGTCGACGAACCGGTTAACATCACCGCCGGCCTCGAAGCATGGAGGTATGGCCGCTTCGAGCACTGGGATGACCACCCCGCGCTGATTAGACTAATTTGTACGCTACCGGTAATCAATCCGAAGTACCAGATTGAAAAGGTGCCGTACCTGAAGGTCCAGGAGGTTGCCCCCAGCCCAGAAGCAATGACCTGGCGCACCCGACCAATGAATTCTCTGTTGGGTCTGCTTCTCGGTGTCCTGGTATGGCTGGCGGCTCGACGAATGTACTCGGAAGGCGCTGCAAATCTCGCCGTGTACCTGTTTGCTTTCTCGCCTGCCCTCATCGCGCACTTCTCGCTCGTAGGTAATGATGGCATCCCGGCATTGATGGCCTTTGCGACCGCGTTCCAGCTTGTCCGCTGGCGTCACGATCCTTCGCCTCTGCAAACTGTACTTGTTGGCCTCGCGGCGGGCGGATTGCTCCTTTCGAAGTTCAGTGTCCTCCCTCTCGTCCTGCTCACGTTGGCTCTGGTGCTCGTGCTCAAGCCAACGGGTTTGTCCGTGAGGCTGAAGAGCTTGAACTGGAAGCAAGTGGCCATTGTCTCGATCGTTAGCTGCGGCGTTCTGTGGGCGGCGTACCGATTCCACGTTTCCAAGGTGGTGGTGACCATCCAGCGGTCTCGTGTTGAGGTCTTGAGCCCCAACTATACCCAGCCGAAGGTCAAGGACATCGAGCGGCCGTTGCGGCTCTGGTTCCCGGTGCCGGCCGGGGAGTTCTTACAGGCAATCTGGGTTCAAGTGCAGCACAGCAGGGAAGGACATGCCGGATACTTATTCGGGCGAAGTTTTCAGAACGGGTCGGTTCTGTACTTTCCCTCGGTTATCCTGCTGAAATGGCCGACGATTCTGCTGATTTTCTGCGGCCTCAGTACCGTCCTGCTTGCCCTGCGCAGGATTTCTTTGCCTGCTGATTGGGCGATTTGGGTCTTATTTCCGGCAGTCTTCCTCCTCAGCGTGCTGTTTACGAGCATTAATTTAGGGGAGCGGCTGATCCTGCCGCTTTATCCTTTCGGTTTACTTTTGGCGGCAGGTCTGTGGCAAATGACCACGGCGCGGCGGGTGTTACTGCTGGTGCTCGCTGGTCTCGTATTCCATATCTACGACGCCGGAAGATACGCGCCAGACTACATTTCCTACTTCAATATGTTCGCGCGCACGGACAGCTTTCGTTTGCTCAGTGACAGCAATGTCGACTGGGGCAACGGGCTTTATGCCGTCCGAAAATATCAGCAGTCGCATCCGAATGAGACCATCTACATGGCTTATTTCGGTTCGATAGAGCCTGCTGTCTATGGAGTGAAAGTGATCCCGTTGAAGGAGAATGAACGGGCGTCCGGGACGGTGATTGTCAGTGCGAACTATCTTGCCGGTCAGAATTTAAGGGATGAGGCGGGATATCGCTGGTTGCTCCAGTACCCGCGAAAGGCCATACTCGCGCATGGCTTGTATGTGTTTGACGTGCATTAGCTCGACGGAGACTTCATTCTGTGGCGCGCCGCCCAGCGCATCGTCGGAATCATTCTACGAGAGTGCCATCTAGTTCTTCTGTTGATTGACAGATTCGAAGCCCCTAGAGGCTGAACGTGCAGATTTCGGTGATGGGATGCGGGCACGTGGGGCTGGTGACGGCTGGCGGCCTGGCAGCCCTCGCCCACCGAGTTATTTGTGCCGACAAAGACCCTACACTAATCCGCACGCTGAAATCCGGCCAACTTCCCTTTTATGAACCGCACCTGGATGCCGTCGTTGCCTCCGGCCTCCGCGAGGGTCTGTTGCGATTTACGGAAGATCCAGCTGAAGCCGTGCGGGCCAGCGATGTGATCTTCATCTGCGTCGGCATCCCCTTGCTGGAAAACGGCGATGCCGACCTCTCTGCTTGGGACAATCTCGCGCGCCTTATTGCCGCTCATTCGAGTTCCCCGAAGCTTGTGGTGGAGAGGAGCACGGTCCCTGCCCAAACCGGCGAAAAACTGATGCAATTGCTCTCGGTTTACGGGCGAAGACCCAAAGCCAAGTTCAGGGTGGCCGCCAACCCCCATTTTCCCCGTGAGGGTACGGCGGTCGAGGACTTCCTGCATCCCTCTCATATTCTGCTGGGGATTGAGGATTCCCAGGCAGAACAGCAGCTCCGCGAAATCTATCGGCCGATTCTGGAGCGGCGCTTCCACTGCCCTGTTCATGGAACACCGTGCCCGCCCCGGGAAACACCTGAGGTCCTGGTGATGAGCATGAAGAGCGCCGAGCTAACCAAGTACGCCTCGAACGCCTTCCTGGCCATGAAGATCTCTTACGCAAATGTCCTCGGCGATCTTTGCGAACGGCTGGAAGCGGACATCGAAGAGGTGACCCGCGCAATGGGCTTGGACCCGCGGATCGGACCGAGATTCTTGAAGGCCGGCCTGGGGTTTGGGGGGTTCCGCTTGCCTAGGGATGTTAAGGCTCTGAATCGGCTGGCAGGTCGGGTCGGGTTGGATTGCGGAATGCTCCAGGAGACTGACAGCATCAACAGACACCGCATCGAGCTTTTCCTGGAAAAGATCCGACGAGCCGTTTGGGTGATCAAAGGGAAGCGAATCGCCGCTCTAGGGTTGGCTTACAAGCCCCACACGGACGACATACGATTTTCACCCGCAATTGAACTCATCCAGCGGCTCTCGGCTGAGGGCGCAGAAGTGCTTGCCTACGACCCGGCGGCGATGGGCAAGGCCCGGCTCAGCCATCCCGAGTTGCGCTGCGCCGCCGACCCTTATGAAGCCTCGCAGGGCGCCGACGCGATACTGATCACCACCGAATGGCAAGAGTTTCGCCAGCTCGACTGGAAGCGCATCCGCGATGCCATGGCGCGGCCCCTGGTGCTCGATGGGCGTAACCTGCTTGAGCCAGCCCAAATGAAGGCATTCGGCATCGAATATCACTCCATCGGCCGGCCTCGATGAAGGCCTACACAATCTTGTGGGACCTCCGTATGGAAAAACCTTGGTCCCGAGTGGTCAAAAAAGAATCCCGTGGAAAACGACATTCAAGTTCACCGCGCTCTTGGCGTCGCCCGGCCTGCAACGAGTTGAACCTATTGTGGCGCTTTACCGTGAACCCATGAATGTTTTCGAGCTGACTCGAGCTCTCGTTGATATTGAGTCCATCACGGAGAACGAAAAGCAGGTGGGTACCTTTCTCTACGACCGGCTGTCCGAGCTCGCGAAGGACCATGATGGGCAGGCCGAGCGGATGGAAGTCGCACCGAATCGCTTCAATGTGGTGGCGCAGTGGGGCGCGCCGATCGTTACGCTGTCCACGCACATGGACACTGTGCCGCCGTTTTTTCCTTCGCGGGAGGACGACGAGTATATCTGGGGGCGCGGAGCCTGCGACACCAAGGGCGTCATTGCCGCAATGATTGGTGCGGCGGAGCAACTGCTCACGCAAGGCTCGCGGAATTTCGTATTATTGTTCGTCGTTGGGGAAGAACGCAACAGCACCGGAGCGATGGCCGCCGCACGGGCGCCTCGCGGCTCGCACTATCTGATCAACGGCGAGCCCACGGAGAATAAACTGGCGCTGGGCTCCAAGGGCGCGCTGCGGTATGAGGTCACAGCGCGAGGCCAGATGGCCCATTCGGCCTATCCCGAGTTGGGTGAGTCAGCGATCGATACGCTGCTCAATGTCCTTCAGGACCTTAGAGAGATGCCGCTGCCTGAGGACCCGTTACTCGGGCGCAGCACCCTCAATATCGGCACGATTTCGGGAGGCCGAGCGCCCAACGTGATCGCCGATGCGGCAGAGGCGGAGATCCTAATCCGACTGGTCGGTGACACGGCGACGGTTCGCGAAGCCGTGGCACGGGCCGTGGCCGGGCGCGCCCAGGTCAAGGAAGTTCTGTGCATCCCGGCGGTGCGGCTGGGCTCGCTTGAGGGTTTCGATACAACCGTCGTCTCGTACACTACGGACATCCCGGCGTTCGGAGAAAGCTGGGGCAAGCCGTTCCTGTTGGGGCCCGGTAGCATCCAGCTGGCCCATTCGCTGCAGGAAAGAGTCCTCAAGAGCCAGCTCCTCGAGGCTGTGAGGATCTATCAGAGAATGGTGAGGCAGCTGCTGGCCGCTTCATAGGGAAAAAGGATGGAGAGGAAGATTGAAGTCGGCATCCTCGGCGCCACCGGGATGGTGGGCCAGCACTTTGTCAAACTACTGGACAACCATCCCTGGTTCCAGCTCAAGTGGCTGGGTGCGAGCGACCGTTCGGCCGGTAAGAGGTACGGTGAGGCCACGAGCTGGCGCCTCGACGGCAGCATGCCTGCGTCAGTGGCAGAACTCCGGGTGGAAGATTGCAGTCCCGCCCAGGCACCGCGCCTGATGTTCTCGGCAATGGATGCGTCCGTGGCTGCCGAAATCGAAACCGCTTTTGCGGAGGCGGGCCACTCGGTTGTTTCCAATTCGCGGAACCACCGGATGGAGCTCGATGTGCCGCTGCTCGTGCCCGAAATCAACCCCGATCACCTGCAACTGATTCCTCACCAGAGGCGCAAGCGAGGCTGGAGCGGGCTGATCGTGACGAATCCGAACTGCTCAACAGTCGTGCTGGCGATGAGCCTGGCGCCGCTCAAGCCGTTCGGGATCACTCGCGTCCTCGCCACCACGCTGCAAGCCATCTCCGGCGCGGGCTACCCCGGAGTGGCCGCCATGGACATCAACAACAACGTGATTCCTTTCGTCAGCGGCGAAGAAGAAAAAATGCAACAGGAGACCCAGAAAATCCTCGGCGAACTCGCGGGCGAGGAAATTCGCCCGTTGCCGGCGAAGGTCAGCGCACATTGCAATCGCGTGCCCGTGGTGGATGGCCATACGGTGACCGTCTCTGTGGAACTCGCCCAGAAACACCGCGAGCAGGACCTCCTGGCCGCGTTGGAGGATTTCAAGGGCGTCCCGCAGCAGCGCCGCCTTCCCAGTGCGCCTCGCAAGCCGCTAATCTACCTGCTGGACCGTGACCGCCCGCAGCCGCGGCGCGACGTCGAACGGGAACGCGGGATGGCCATATTTATCGGACGCCTGCGGCCGTGCCCGGTGCTGGATTACAAATACGTCGCGCTCGGCCACAACGCCATTCGCGGCGCTGCTGGCGCCGCGGTGCTCAATGCCGAGCTGATGTACTCCGAGGGGTTCCTGGACTGATGATCATCATGAAGTTCGGCGGCACGTCGCTGGAATCGGCGGCTGCCATCGAACGCGTGGCTTCGATCGTGCGCGCCCGGCTGGACCGCCGGCCGGTGGTGGTGGTCTCGGCGATGGGGAATACTACGCACAGGTTGCTCGCCATTGGCGCCGAGGCGGCCGGGGGCCACAAGGAGCAGGCGCTCGAGCAGCTCGGCGAGCTGCAGGAGTACCACCGCCGGGAGAGCCGACCGGTGATTGCGGCGTCCGATGGCAAAGAGCTGGACGGCATCATCGAGGAACATTTTCGCGAATTGTCGGGATTGGTCGAAGAGCTGGGCGCCCGCGGCGAGCTGACCCCGCAGTCGAGCGATGCCATTGCCAGCTATGGAGAGCGTCTCTCAAGCCTTATCGTTGCGCTCGCGTTCCGCAATCTGGGGCTTTGCAGCGCGCACCTGGATGCGCGCAGCGTAATCGTCACCGACCAGCGCCACACCCAGGCCGCGCCTCTGTATCGCGAGACGTATGCCCGGTTGGCGGCCGCGATTCCCTCCCTGGCTCACAACCGCGTGGTCGTCCTGGCAGGATACATCGGCGCCAGCCTGGACGGCGTGACCACCACCCTGGGCCGCGGCGGGTCCGACTTCACTGCCTCCATCGTCGGCGCGGGCGTGGGCGCTGAGGAAATCCAGATCTGGACCGACGTGGACGGCATGCTCACTTGCGACCCCACCCTGGTGCAGAGTGTACATCGGGTCAAGATGATCTCATTCGCCGAAGCCGCCGAGCTGGCGTACTTCGGCGCAAAGGTCCTGCATCCCGCCACGCTGCTCCCCGCCGCGGAAAGAAACATTCCCGTGCTGATCCTGAACTCGCGGCGCCCCGAGGTCCCCGGAACGCGCATCGTAGCCGCGCCCGTCCCGTGCAGGAACGAAATCAAGTCAATTGCCTGCAAGAAAAACATCACCGTCGTCAACATCCAGTCGGCCCGGATGTTGATGGCCCACGGCTTCCTGCTTCGGATCTTCGAGGTCTTCGACCGCTACGAGACGCCTGTGGACATGCTGGCCAGCTCCGAAGTCAGCGTCTCGCTCACCATTGACAATAGCGCCCGGCTTGAGGGGATCTGCGCGGAGCTGCGGCAGTTCTCGGAGGTTTCCATCGAAAAAGATCAGGCCATCTTGTGCGCGGTCGGCGATAATATCCGCAACACGCCGGGGGTCGCGGCGCGGGTTTTCGGGGCCTTACAGGACGTGAACGTGCGCATGATCTCGCAGGGGGCCTCCCTTCGGAACTTGAGCCTTGTGGTGGCCGGCGAGGATCTGGTCAAGGCGGCGGGCCTGCTGCATCGCGAGTTCTTCAAGAACCTCGACCCGGCGGTATTTGACTGAGATGAATCTGGCTATCGTAGGCTACGGTAAAATGGGGCGGCTGATCGAGCAGCTCGCGCCGGAGTACGGGTTTGCAGTGAAGCTCAAGCTCGAGGGGTCGAACAACGCGAAAGGTCAGGCGATGACCCCCGAAAGCTTTCGTGGAATCGACGTGGCGGTGGAGTTCACGACCCGCTCGGCCGCAGTCGAAAACGTCGAGCGCCTGGCGGCGCTCGGCGTCAACACGGTGGTGGGCACCACGGGCTGGCTTGACCAGAGGGAGCGCGTGAAAGCGGCGGTCGAGCGCGGCGGCATCGGCCTGGTCTGGAGCCCGAATTATTCCGTCGGCGTGAATGTCTTTCTGCGGATGGCGTCGGAGACGGCCCGCCTGCTCGCCGACCAGCCCGATTACGGCGCCTGGGCATGGGAGATCCACCACGCCGCCAAGAAAGACGCGCCATCGGGCACGCTGCTCAAGCTGGTTGAGGAGATGAAGAGCGCGGGGTATGCTCGCCCGATCGATGTGAGCTCGAATCGCGCTGGCGCCCTCCCGGGGACGCATGAGATCGGGTTCGATTCACCTGCCGATACCATCACGCTGCGTCATACGGCGCGCAGCCGCGAAGGTTTTGCCCGGGGCGCACTGAAGGCGGCCCGCTGGGTAATCGACAAAAAGGGATTCTTCGAGTTTCGCGACGTTTTGTTTAGCTGAGTGGAGCAGAGCGCCGGGCCCTCGAGGCCGCCGGGAGGCGAACGAGCCGGCCTGCCCCACCGGACCAGGAGGCGACTATGTTCAGGGGATGCGGAACCGCACTGGTTACTCCATTCCGGCAAGATTTCTCTCTCGACGAAGAGGCCCTGCGCCGCCTCGTGCGGCGCCAAGTCGAGGCGGGAATCAACTTCCTCGTGCCCTGCGGCACCACGGGTGAGAACCCCACCCTCACGCGCGCCGAGCACCTGCGGGTGGTCGAGATTGCGCTGGCGGAGGCCAAGGGGCGTGTGCCGGTCCTGGCCGGCGCCGGTGGCTACAACACGGCGGAGGTGATCGAGCTGGCCAAACAGCTCCAGCACATGCGCGTGGACGGCATCCTCTCGGTCACGCCCTACTACAACAAGCCGACCCAGGAAGGTCTCTACCAGCACTTCAAGGCTATCGCCTCGGCCGTGCCCCTCCCGATGGTGGTCTATAGCGTACAGGGGCGAACGGGTGTAAACGTGGAGCCTGCCACACTCAAGAGGCTCGCCGGGATAGATAACATCGTGGGCGTTAAAGAGGCTTCGGGCAACATCAGCCAGATGGCCGCCATCGTGCAGCAGGTGCCCGAACGGTTCAGCGTCATCTCTGGCGATGATGCCATCACGTTGCCTCTGATCGCACTTGGCGGGCGCGGAGTGATCTCCGTGGCCTCCAACGAAATTCCCGCCGAAATGACTCGCCTCACCCAAGCGTGCCTGAAAAATGATTTTGCGGCGGCGCGCGACTTACAACGGAAGTATCTCCCGCTGATGGAAATCAATTTCGTGGAATCGAATCCCATTCCGGTTAAGGCCGCGATGGCGCTGATGGGATTACTGGAGCCGGTCTGGCGGCTGCCCCTGGTGCCTCCCAAGCCGGAGAACCTGGCCAAAATCCGCGCTGAGCTCGAAACGTTGGGACTTGTCGGAACAGTCCATGCTGCCAGCCGACATTGAACGGCTGTTCGACGAAAAGCCGGATACCTACACCGAAGCCCACTTCCGCCTCTTCGGGGATTTCAAGGCGGAACTGAACGCGGGCCGGGCACGCGCCGCGGAGCCCGACATGTCCGCCAGGAGCGGCTGGCGGGTGAACGGCTGGGTTAAAAAGGGGATCCTGCTCGGGTTCCGGATGGGCGCTGTCGTTGACATGTCGGTCGATCCTGTCCGGCAGCCCTTCTTCGATAAGGCCACCTTCCCCGTCAAGTCCTTTACGGCCGCGAGCGGCGTGCGGATTGTGCCCGGCGGGTCGAGCATCCGCGATGGCTGCTACGTCGGCAAGGGCGTCACGTGCATGCCGCCGATGTTCATCAACGTCGGCGCTTACGTCGGCGACGCCACCATGGTGGACTCGCACGCGCTGGTCGGGAGCTGCGCGCAGGTGGGCCGCAACTGCCACATCTCGGCCGGCTCGCAGCTTGGCGGGGTGCTCGAGCCGGTGGGCGCGCTGCCCGTCATCATCGAAGACGACGTCCTGGTGGGCGGAAACTGCGGCGTTTACGAAGGCACGGTGGTGAAGCGGCGCGCCGTCCTCGGCACGGGCACCATCCTGAACCGCTCGACGCCGGTGTATGACTTGGTGCGCGGCCAGGTGTACGCCCCGGAGAATCAGGAACCGCTGATCATCCCGGAGAACGCTGTCGTCGTCGCCGGCTCCCGCGCTATCTCCCGCGATCCTGGGAAGGATTGGGGCCTCGCCCTGTACACCCCCATCATCGTGAAGTACCGCGACGCAAAGACCGAGGCAAAGCTTCAGCTCGAAGACCTGCTGCGGTAGCCCCAAGTGTCCCCACGCCAGTCGCCGGCCTCGACTTACACCTATCCCTTGACCGGAAGAGGCGCTGCTTCCAGGAAGGGTAGTACAGTCCTATTCCATTGTTTTTCCCCACTGCGCGAGCCACCGGAGCTTGCTAAGCAAGTTAAGCCTTTATATTGCAATAGCTTGCGGAAACTGCGCTTTGGCCAGCAAACTGCCATATTGTGAGGCATGACTCACACGATCGCTGTCTTGACCTCCCTCACCGAAACCAGCGGGCTGTTCGCCCTTGGAGGAACCCTCATAGGTGCGGCAGTGTTTCTGCGTCTGGTAATCCGCGTAACCGGCACAGGTTTTCAGCCTGCCCCCAAACAGACTTCCCAGGCAATAGAAGGCCCACCGGAGTAAGACCTAGCTCTGCAGTTCTGCGCAGCCACGCACCGGCCCTCGCAATCGTCTCGGAGCGTCACTTCCTCGGTCAGAAACAATTCTTCGCCCATTGTTTTTTGTCCGGTGCTGCCCGCGACACGCGGTATGGCGCTCCCGCCGGACCACCTAATTCGCGGTGATATACTTCTCGTCGAAGAATTCGAGAGCCCCGTACTATGAAAATCGCCAACATCGTCGGCGCGCGTCCCAATCTGGTGAAGATTGCGCCTCTGCTGCGCGAGATGCGCAAGCACCCGGAAATCCAGCCGTTGCTGCTGCATACGGGCCAGCACTATGACGAAAAGCTCTCCGACGTCTTCTTCCGTCAGATGGGTATCCCCGAACCGGACGCGAATCTCGAGGTCGGCTCCGGGTCCCACGCTTGGCAAACGGCCGAGATCCTGAAGCGCGTCGAGCCTTTTCTCCTCGAGCACAAACCCGACCTGGTGCTGGTGGTGGGCGATGTGAACTCCACCGTGGCGGCTTCGCTCGCCGCCGTCAAGCTGGGCATCCGCGTCGCGCATGTCGAGGCGGGGCTCCGGAGCTTCGACCGCACCATGCCCGAAGAGATCAACCGCGTGTTGACCGACGCGATCGCCGACTACTTGTTCGTGACCGAAGAAGACGCCATCGACAACCTGATGCGCGAAGGGCGTCCTCGCGAGAGGATCTTCCTGGTCGGCAACGTCATGATTGATGCCCTACGCCAATTCCTGCCCATTGCGCAGCAGTCTCAGATCGGTCTTGAGCTGGGCCTGATGGACGGCAGCGCATTCCGGCCCTTCGCTGTCCTGACGCTGCACCGGCCATCGAATGTGGATTCGGTGGAAACGCTCCGGAAACTCCTGGCGGCCATCGAAGCGGTCGCCGACCAATTGCCGGTGGTGTTTCCGGTTCACCCGCGCACCCAGCAAAAACTCGGCGCGCTGCGCAATCAAAACCATCCGCAGCTCCGGCTGATCCCCCCGGTCGGCTACCTCGACTTCTTGTGCCTGCTGAGCCGCGCCCGGCTGGTTCTGACCGACTCCGGCGGCATCCAGGAGGAAACGACAGCGCTGGGCGTGCCGTGCCTGACCCTGCGGGAGAATACCGAGCGGCCGGTGACCCTCACCGAAGGCACCAACCAGATCGTGGGGCAGGACCCGGTGAGAATCGTCGCCGCCGCCCGGGAAATTCTGACAGGGAAGCCCCAGGTCGGGCGCGTGCCGCGATTCTGGGATGGGCACGCCGCAGACCGAATTATCGCGGTACTGCTTCGCGAAGTACCGCAAGGCAGCGAGAGGCTGCCCCTCCCCTCCTGACCCCGGCAACGATAAGACGGCTCGCCATCGTCGCTCGGATGGTGTCGCGCCTCTTTCCAAGTGGTAAACGAAGCCGCGTTGAATCCTTGCCCGAGGGGAACAAATCAGCTAGCCTGCTAGATAGTGCGCAAGATTGCCCGAACCCGTCGTCTGACGGTGTGTTTGCTCTCGCCTCATCCGCTGGTGCTCGGAGAATTCGAGCGCGTGCTTTCCCGCACTGGTTTCCATCTCATCTCCCGGCAGTTGGACTCCACGCTGGCGCCCGACTTGCGCCGCCTCTCGCTGCCCCGCGCCTTGATCTACGTGGTAGATGCTCATGCGGCTCGCCCGGCCACCGGCGCCCTGATCACCAATATCCTGGACCGCTATCCTGCGGCGCGGCTGCTCGTCGTGGGCGAGAAATTCAACGAAACGAACAGCTATTCCCTGCTCCGGCTCGGCGCCAAAGGCTTGCTCACCTATGCGGAGGCGCGCGAACAGTTGCCGCGGGCGCTCCCATTGGTGGCGGAAGGCGGGTTCTGGGTACCGCGGGCGGTCCTCTCCCGATTCGTTGATTCCATCCTCAGCAATGTGCATGGGCGCCGCTTGAAGACCGACACTGCCACAGACCTCAGCCGGCGCGAGCAGGAGGTCCTTGAGCCGCTGCTCGAAAACCTCGCCAACAAAGAGATCGCCAACAAACTGAACATCTCCGAGCGCACGGTGAAGTTTCATGTCTCCAACCTGCTCAACAAATTCGGCGTGCGGCGCCGCGCCGACCTGATCCTGCTCTGTTTCCAGCGGCGGAGCGCGAGTGCCTGAAAGGCGGGAGTACCACGGCCCTCGAGCCTGGAATCGATTGTGGCGACCGCTTGGGCATGGAAGCAGAGATTTCCAGATGGCTACGCAGGGAGGCAGAAAGACCCCAGGCCAGTCGAGCGATCAACACTCCCGCTTGAACCCGTAGCTGGCTTGTACACAAGCGCAGAGGAGGCGGCTTCTTCGTTGTAACGATTCTTGTTATAGTCGTGCGTCCTTTGCAGTTTTGTAGCCCGCCCCGGTTCAGACCCGGACGGGGGTTTTCTTCATAGAGACTTGCGGGTCGTGTCTGCGAGACCCGGCCGCGGGCCCAATGTGTTTGTAGGAGGAGCGTTGAGCGTCGCTATGGCCACTGAGCGCAAGCCGGAGTTCTTCCAGGGCTCCGGACTGAATATAGGCATCATCGGCTGCGGCTACGTGGGGCTGCCGCTGGCCCTGCGCTTTGCCGAGGCTGGCCACCGCGTGCTGGGCTTTGACACCGATCCCGCCAAAGTCTCCAAGCTCAACCAGGGGCAGAGCTACATCGAGCACATCCCTGCGAAGAAGATCCAGCAGCACGTCGAGGGAAAGCAATTCGCCGCCACCGCCGACTTCGCGCGCCTGTCCGAAGTGGATGCCGTGCTGATCTGCGTGCCCACGCCGCTCGACGAGCGCCGCGAGCCGGACCTCTCCTATGTCGAGCAGACGGCGCAGGCCATTCGGCCGAATCTGCAGCGCGGCCAGTTGGTGGTGTTGGAGTCCACCACCTACCCGGGCACCACCGAAGAGTTGGTCCTGCCCATCCTGGAGCAGAGCGGGCTGCGCTGCCCGGTGGCGGCGGGGCCTGAGGCTGAAAAAGTCGCCACCGATTTCTTCCTGGCGTTTTCGCCCGAGCGGGAAGACCCCGGAAACAAGCAATTCGGCCTGGCGCAGATTCCCAAGGTGGTGGGCGGGGTCAACCCGGCGAGCGGGCGCGCGGCCGCGGCGCTCTACGCGCAGGTGGTGGCGCGGGTGGTTCCGGTCAGCTCGACCCGTGCGGCGGAGATGACCAAGCTGCTCGAGAACATCTTCCGCTGCGTGAACATCGCGCTGGTGAACGAGCTGAAACTGCTGTGCCTTCGCATGGGCATCGACATCTGGGAGGTGATCGATTCAGCCGCCACCAAGCCGTTCGGCTTCATGCCCTTCTACCCGGGGCCGGGGCTGGGCGGGCATTGCATCCCGGTGGACCCGTTCTACCTGTCGTGGAAGGCGCGGGAATACGATTTTGCGACGCGCTTCATCGAGCTGGCCGGAGAGGTGAACACGGCCATGCCCTACCACGTGGTGGAGGCCATCGCCGGGGCGCTCAACCAGCAGCAGAAGAGCCTGAAGGGCTCGCGCATCCTGGTGCTGGGGGTGGCGTACAAAAAGGACGTGGACGACCTGCGGGAATCGCCGACGCTGAAGATCATGCAGTTGCTGGGGGAGCGCGGGGCGCTGGTGGACTACAACGACCCGCACTTCCCGCAGTTGCACAAGATGCGACACTACGACTACTCGGCGATGCGCTCGGTCGCGCTCGACCCGGCCAGGATCGCCGCCTACGACTGCGTGGTGATTGCCACCGACCATTCCAGCTACGATTACGCCGCAATCGTCGAGGCGGCTCGGCTGGTGGTGGACACGCGCAACGCCACCCGCCGCATTCCCCGCCACCGCAACAAAATCGTCCTCTGCTGAGCCGCCCATGGGAGCGCACCTGGAAGAGATCCGCCGGCAACTCGCGGAAAGCTGTAGCGTAAAGCAAAGCCTTGCGGACGATTTGCTCGGCCGGATCGAAGAGTTTGCCGAGCAGTCGGCTGCGGCGCTCGCGGCGGGAAAGAAGCTGGTGTTTTTCGGCAATGGAGGCAGCGCTGCTGACGCGCAACACCTGGCCGCAGAGCTGGTGGTGCGTTTGCGCGGCGACCGGCCGAGCCTGGCGGCGCTGGCGCTGACCACCAATCCCTCGGTGCTGACCGCAGCGAGCAACGACTACGGCTTTGAGCACGTCTTTGCGCGCCAGATCGAGTCGCTGGTCTCGCCCGGCGACGTTCTGGTGGCGCTTTCCACCAGCGGCACTAGCCCAAACATCATCCGCGGCGTGGAAGCCGGCGCGCGCCGCGACGCTTTTCGGGTGGCGCTGACCGGAGAAACTGGCGGGGCGCTGGCCGGTAAGGTTGATTTGCTGTTAAACGTGCCCTCCCGCGACCCGCAGCGCATCCAGGAAGCCCACATCACCATCGGCCACATCGTCTGCTCGATCATCGAGCAGATTCATTTGAAGAAGTCTCCATCCTGAGGCGCGACTCATCACGCCCCGAGTGCCGGAAAGGGCGGGTTACTGATTGACCGCCCTCGTCGCAAGCCTTCTTGCTCGAGCTGAGCCGCCTGCCCTAGGGTTATCTCCGTGAGCCAGCAGGTCGCGCAAGTTGAATCCGGAGCAAAGCAGCGCCGCAGCCAACGCGTGGTCCTCACGATGCCTGTTCTCGTACAGGGTGGGGCGGATGGCGGCCAATCCGTCCTGGAAGAGGCGCAAACGCTGATCGTCAACGCCCACGGCGCGCTGATTGCCCTGGCGATGAACGTGGAAGTCCAGCAGCCGCTCCTGCTGAAGAACCAGAAATCACTGGACCAGCAGCCGTGCAAAGTCGTCTATGTGGGGCCTGCAGTTGACGGCAAGAGCGCGGTTGGGGTGGAGTTTACGCAGCCGGCGCCACAGTTCTGGCACATCACATTCCCGCCGCAAGACTGGTAGCATCGGCTCGGAATCCCGGAAAAGGCCGTCCGCCGAGGGCCGCTATTCCGCCCGGACCAGTTCCACACGCGCCGTACCGAGCGGGACTTCCGCCTCGAACAGGATGGGCGTGCGATGCGCGTCGTGCGCCAGCCAGACCGAAAAGCGCGTCTGCCCCAGCTCGCTGCCGCGCTCATAGACGCGGAGGTCAATCCGGGAAGCCGCATACCTGCCGGCCGCCACGGTCACCTGACCGCGTTCCAGCCCGAGGCGCGCTTTTACTTCGTACAACTTGTGGCCGTCGAATACCGGACATTGCGCCTCTGCATTGCTCTGCCAGTCCACAGCGCGCAGATAGTAGAGAAGCCCGAGCGGATCGCGGGTCCCGGGAGGCACGCGCACCGCCGAGCCGTCGCCCGGCGCCGGGTCAGCGTCTGAGGTCATGCGCAGGACGGCGTCTTCTTTTTTCCCTTGCTCGTTCAGGTGCATCTCGTATTGCAGGCTCATCAGTTCGGCCGGATTGCTGTAGGAATCGAACTGATCGTCGAGCGAAAACAGCAGGCGCATTGCATCTACGGTGTGCGCCACTCCCTGGAAGTGCCATGCCTCCCGGCCGTAAAACGGACGGCGCTCGGTCACCGTGAGCCGCACTGTCGCTGCGTTGACGGAGAACGAGGACCACAGGACGCGATAATCCAGCCTCTCGCCCGCCAGGAACGGGACCGCGGTTTCCGCGCGCTTGGTTTTCAGGTCGGGTTTGGGGCGCGCCGGCGACTTCTTCTGGCCCGCCGGCAGCATCAATGCAAGGCCGAGCGCGGCGCACAGGAGCAGGCCGGCGGACCTCAAGCGCGCATGGCGAGGCCGCATCATCGTCTTAGGTTGGAAGCGCCGTGGCACGCAAACGTTGTCCCTTCGTGCAAACGCGTCGCGGAGCGTTGCTGAGCGGCATCTCGGCACGATATAGTTAAGCGTACTCAAAAAGTGGGGTGCGCGCTATGGCTTCCTCGCCGCGCACCGCGCCTGGCATTCGCACTGAGCTCTGGACTCGCGGCCCGCAGGCACGGCGGCAGCCGTCGCCCGGAGCACGCCCCATTCCGAAGGAGGATTCTCAAGATGCGCTACCTGGTGACGGGGGGCGCCGGATTCATCGGCTCGAACACCGTCGAGGAGCTGGTGCGCCGCGGCCACAGCGTGGTGGTGCTGGATGATCTCTCCACCGGCAAGGAAGAGAATCTCTCCTCGGTGGCGGAAAAAATAGAGCTCCTCCGTGGCAGCATCGCCGATCTTGAGACGGTCCGGGCGGCCTGCCGCGGCGTGGACTACGTTCTGCACTTGGCGGCGCGGACATCGGTGCCGCGGTCGGTGAAAGAGCCGCTCGAAACCAACCGCGTCAACGTGGACGGCACGCTCAACGTCCTGGTGGCGGCGCGCGACGCCCGGGTGCGGCGCGTGGTCTTCGCCGCTTCTTCTTCCGTCTATGGCGAGACGCTCATACTCCCGAAAGTGGAAACCATGACGCCTTCGCCGATTTCGCCCTACGGCGTCTCGAAGTTCGTCGGGGAAGCCTATGCGCACGTGTTCGGGCGGGTCTATGGGCTGCAAAACGTCTCGCTGCGCTACTTCAACGTCTTCGGCCCGCGCCAGGATCCTGACTCGCCCTACTCCGGCGTGCTCTCGCGGTTCATCACGGCGCTTCAGAACGGTGCGCAGCCGGTGGTTTTCGGCGACGGCGAGCAGTCGCGGGATTTCACCTACGTCGAAAACGTCGTGGAGGCCAACCTGCTCGCCTGCGAAGCTCCGAAGGCCTCCGGCCTGGTCTTCAACATCGGCGTGGGCGGCCGCTTTACGTTGAACCGGACCTTGCAGTTGCTCGAAAAGTTTGCCGGGAAGCCCGCCCAACCGAGATACGACCCGCCGCGGGACGGCGACATCCTTCACTCCCAGGCCGACATCTCGCTCGCCCGCAAGCTGCTGGACTACAACCCTCGCGTCGGCTTCGAGGAAGGCTTGCGCCGCACCTGGGAGTGGTACCGCGCCAGCCAGCAAAAGTAAGCGCGCGCTTCCCCCCCCCCAAAAAAAACAGAGGGCGGTCTGTCTCCGAAGATCCGAAGGGAGGCGCTCGCGCTAGGCGCGGCTGCCGGGACCAGAGTGGTTGCCGAGGTGCCTGGGCAGCTCGGTGAGGCTGTCGAGCAGGATGTCCGGGGGATGATCGGCCAGCCGCTCGCTGCCCAGCCCGTAGGTTACCCCGCAGGCCCACGTCCCCGCATTGCGAGCGGTCAGCACGTCAATTTCGGAGTCGCCGACCACCATGGCTTCGCTCGGCGCCAGCCCGAAATCGCCGAGCAGGCGCTCGACGCCCATCGGATCGGGCTTCTTCCGCTCGAAGCTGTTGCCGCCGTAGATATAGCGGAAGTAGCTGGCCAGACCCAACCCCGCGAGAATCTCACGGCTGAAACGCACCGGTTTGTTGGTCAGCACGGCCATCTGTAATTCGTCGAGCTGCGCCAGGCCTTCGCGCACGCCGACATAGGTGACGGTGTTGTCGAGCATGTGCGCGTGGTAGTAGAAAAGGAAAAACTCAAGCGCGCGCTTGCACTCCTGCGGGCTGGCGCCGTCGCCAAGCGCCCGCTGGATCAGCATCGGCGCCCCCTGGCCCACGTAGCCGTAGATCTGCTCGTGCGGCAGCGGCCCGCAGCCCATCTCCGCCAGAGTCGCATTCACCGCCAGCGCCAGGTCCAGCTTCGAGTCAATCAGCGTGCCGTCCAGATCGAAAATCAGCGCCCGCACACCGCTAAGAGTTTTTGTGTTTCCGGCCATTTGTTGGACCATGCCCAAAGACGTGTCGTGCCCCGAGCAGAAAGAAAGGGTTGATTGTAACCCCGTTCGATCGGTCGAAGGTCGCCTTTGCTTACGGGAGGCGTCGCGAAACGGCCGCGCCAGTTTTGTGGAGGCGCGGGCGGCTGCTACAATGGCGCGTTTCCCGCCCAGGCGAGCGCGCCAGAGGAGCCTATGGCAGAGATTTTTCCCTTCCAGGCCTACCGCTACAACGCGGCACGCGCAGACCTTGGCAAGGTTTTGACGCAGCCCTACGACAAAATCACCCCGGCGATGCAGGAGCGCTACTATGCGCTCGACCCCCGCAACCTCATCACCGTCGAGAAAGGCCGCTCGCTCCCGGGCGACACCCCGGAAAACAACGTCTATACCCGGGCCGCGCAGGCGCTGAACGAGTGGATTGCAGAGGGAATGCTGGTGCGCGACCCGACGCCGTCGGTTTACGTCTATTTCCAGGACTACCGGTTGCCAGGCACGCGCCGGCGCAGGGTGCGCAAGGGATTTATCGCCCTGGGGCGCGTCGAGGACTACGCCGCCGGGGTGGTTTTCCGCCACGAGCAAACCCTGGCCGGCCCCAAGGCCGACCGCCTGGAATTGCTGCGGCACACGCGCGCGCATACCGGCCAGCTCTTCATGCTCTACGCGGACCCGGCGCGAAGCTTGGACGCGCTGCTCGAGCAAGTGGCGCGCGTGCCGGCGCCGGTGGAGGTCCGCGACGAGTACGACGTGGTTCACCGGCTCTGGCCGGTGGGCGACGCTGAAGCGTTCGAGCGTGTCCAGCGGGAGATGGCGGAGAAGAAGCTGGTGATTGCCGACGGGCACCACCGCTACGAAACCGCCCTGGCCTATCGCGACGAGTGCCGCGCCGCGCTGGCCGTGGCCGACCGCGATGCCCCGCACGAAAAAGTGATGATGACTTTTTTCAATACGCAGGCTGAGGGGCTCACCATCCTGCCGACGCACCGTGTGGTGGCCAACGTCCACGGCTTCGCCTTCGAGCAGTTTCTGAAGCAGCTTCGCCCCCACTTCGAGGTAACTTCGTTTCGTTTTTCCGGGCGGGCGAGGCGCGCCGCGAGCTATCGGAAATTCCGCCAGGCGCTCGAGAGCCGCGGGCCCAAGCGACGCGCCATCGGCGTCTATGCAGGCGGAGGAGCGTTCCACCTGTTTCAGTTGAAGCGCGACGCTGACCTGGCCCGGCTTCTTCCGCGGGTTTCTGCGGCGCAGCGCCAACTCGACGTCGTACTGCTGCACCGCCTGTTGCTGGAGAAAGGACTGGGAATCACCGCTGGGGCCGTGGCTGCGGAGAAGAACATCACCTACGAACGCGAGATGGAGGCGGCCATCGCTGCCGTGGACCGCGGCCAGGCGCAGCTCTGCTGCCTGCTGAATCCGGTGCGAGTCGAGCAGGTGGTGGAGATGGCACTCGGCGGCGAGGTCCTGCCGCAGAAATCCACCGACTTCTATCCCAAACTGCTTAGCGGCTTGACCATTTACCGGATGGATGTGTGATCAAGGAAAGCGGTACGGTGTCCCCGCGAGGCCGGAGCACGCCGCACCGGGAGTTTTCGCGGGGAATTACTTGCTGAAACTGCGGATGGCCGCCGCTTCGGAATCGAAGACCTCGAAAACCGTCAGCAGCTTGGTCACCTGCAACACTTCCTGGAACTTCGATCCCAAGTTGGAAAGCCGGAGCGACGCATTCTGAGAGCGGGCGCTGTGGTGGGCGGCCACGAGCGCGCCAAGGCCGGCGCTGTCGATGTAGGTCACGTTGGACATGTTCAGCACGATTTGCTTCTTGTTGTCCGCCAGCAGACTCTTCACGCGCTCGCGCAGCGCGTTGCTCTCCTCGCCGAGCACGATGCGGCCATCCAGCGCCACCACCGCGACACCGTCCACTTCCCGGTTGGTGATTTTCAGTGCCACGTTCAAACCTCCTCCCAGCGACATTCCGGAATCAGGTTTACCTCTGCTGCCTGGGCCCGCCGGAGCCTCCCCGGTTGCCGGCCGGCGCCTGCGAAGGCTCGCTGCTCAGCAGAAGTCCGAGCAGGACATGAAATAATCGCATACCGGGCAAAGCAGCTTACAGTGCCGCGGCTCGAGCTTCCGCGAGCAAGCCGGGCAGTAGCCCGCCACGTTCACCACAGCCGGCTGCAAAGCACAAAGATCGGGCGGTTCCCGGAGCACGAGGCCATCGGTAGCTAGGAATTGCACGGCTCGAAGGTTATAGCACAACCCGCCCGACGGGGGAAGCGCAGCAACCTACCCGCGGGCTCGCCTGCCGCCGCATCTATCCCGCAGACGATGGCCCCATTGGGAGGCGATGGGAAGGATTGCGCAGACTGCTCGTGGGGCCTTGCATCAGCTTCGCGGGGCGGCCTGCCCTGCAGCCACAGAGCTAGGTGCAAAGCGAAGGCTAGGGGTATAAAATAAGGTGCAACCGAGGACGCGGCGGGAACATCTCTCAAAGTAGGGCGGGAGAGGGTATGAGGAAATTGCTCCAAGCTGGAATCGCGGTGGCCGTGGCGCTGGGATTGTGCGCTGGCGCAGAGGCGCAGTCCCGTGGCCGGCACATGAGTCCCTTTCGCATTTCGACGCCCGTCCGCACCGCGCGCGGCTCGCAATTCCAAATCGTCTCCGGCACAACCGCCGGCGACTTCTTCCTGCCGAGCGATGCAGCGTTCCTTTCGCTCACTGCGTTGTCCACGGGGACGTTCCCGGTTCCGGGGCTTGGCTTCGACTTCGCTCATCTGGCAGCGGTTACCCGCAACTTGAGAGTCAGCGATATCAGCGTGCTCAGCACGGCGCAGCGGCTTGCGCTGGCGCGCAGCCTCACGCCGGTGGTCCCTTTCGGCGGGGCATTCTTCCCGGCGCCGGCGCAGGTGATCGTCGTGCAGCAGCCGCCGCCGGTAGTGGTGGTCCAGCAGCCCGCAATGCCCGAAGAGGAACTCGAGCCTGTGGCGCGGACGCGCCCTGCCCAGCCGCGAGAAACCGTCCAGCCGGCGCGGGTGCCTGAGCCGCTCCACGACGCCGGTGAATTCGTGCTGGTGCGGCGCGATGGCCGACTGGTCTTCGCGGTAGCGTTTTCCGCCGAGGGCGATCAGCTCAACTACATTACCCGCGAAGGCGTGCGGCGCGCGTTGCCGCTGGCGGAGCTCGACATCGAGACCACCCGCCGAATGAACGAAGAGCGCGGCACGACCATCCACCTGCCGGTTTAACCCCTCCGCACGGACTTCTGCCGGGTTTCTCTTACCAGCGATTCTTCGCGCGCAGGCTACTTTGTGGAATCGAGCGGTGCAGGCATATAGAAACCCGCATCGCGAGGCAGACCGGCGCGCTCAAACTGGATGGTCGTGTGCGTGATGTGAAACTGGTCAGCCAGGCGCTCGTGGATGCCTGCCAGAATTCTTTCGCTGTCCTCCATATGCATGTCCGGGATGCGCACGTGGCAGGAAAGCGCGTGAAGGTCGGTGCCGAGCGTCCAGATGTGAATGTCGTGGACCTCCTGCACGCCGGGGACGCGCAGGATAGCCCGGGCCACGTCTTCGAGCAGCATCTGACGCGGCAAGCCTTCGAGCAGGATGTGGCCGGACTCTTTGAGGACCCCGTAGCTCGCCCACAGCACCAGCAGGCCGATGGCCCCGCCGATGGCCGGATCCACCCACGTCGCGCCCGTCATGCGGATGGCCAGCGCTCCCGCCAGAATGCCGACGTTCGATAGGGCGTCGCCGAAATTGTGGATCAAGATGCTGCGCAGATTGAGGTCGCGGCGACCGCGCACCAGTGCGAGCGTGATGCCGCCATTCACCGCCAGCGCTGCGAGCGAAATCCAGATCATGTACTCTTCACGCACGGCCACGGGCCGGCGCAATCGCTCGTAGGCTTCATAGAACAGGTACACCGCGACCAAGGCCAGCAGCAGAGCGTTGGTGAACGCCGCCAGGATGCCGGCGCGATGGTAGCCGTAGGTCTTTTCAGAGTTGGCCGGCCGCTCCGCCCAGCGCAGCGCGAACCAGGAGATCACGAGCGTGGGCACATCCGATAGGTTGTGCACGGCGTCACCCAGCAGCGCCATCGAGTGGCCCAGGTAGCCTCCCACCAATTCGGTCGCCACCAGGGCGAGCGTCGCCGCCGTGGCCGCCGCCAGCACACTCGTCCCCAGGCGCGCGTGGGCGTGAGCATGGTCGTGAGCTTGCATCTGGAGGATTCTACTCATACCGGAGTGCCCGCGCACCCGCTAATCGAGATTCTTGCGCGCCGGCGGCCTGTTCCCGCGTGCCGCCGCGATGTTAACTATGAACTTCAAATCCGAAAGGCAATTGACTTCGCCGGGGCTGCTGCCTACCATGCCGATAAGCTCGAATTTTGCGAGGAATTCTCTGCACTGGTGTCCGCCAGGGCCGAAGGAAGGCAGGAGGCGAGCGCGCGGCAATGCCCAAACAGGTAGCGAAGCTCAACTTCTGGGGCGTCCGCGGCTCGACCCCGACCGTGGACCGCTCAACGTGGCGGTATGGCGGCAACACGCCTTGCCTGGAGCTGGTGGCACCAGACGGCACCCAGTTCATCCTCGATTGCGGCACCGGCGCGCGCGGGCTGGGCAATCGCTGGGCGGAAACCTACGGCCAGAAGGCGCCCGAGGCGCACATTTTCGTCACTCACTACCACTGGGACCACATCCAGGGGATCCCGTTTTTTGCCCCGCTCTATGTCGCGCAAAACCGTTTCCACTTCTACAGTTTTCGGTCCGAGTTCCTGGGCCGCGACAGCTTGAAGCAGGTGTTCGAGACGCAAATGGCGCACCCCTATTTCCCGGTGGACTTGAGCGCCATGTCCGCGATGCGGCAGTTCACCGAGGTCGACGGTGGCGATCAGTTCGAAATCAACGGGACGCGCATCACGGCGGGCTGGCTGAATCACCCGCAAGGATGCCTCGGCTTCCGCTTTGAGACCGCTGCTGGCACCGTGGTGTATGCCACCGACAACGAGCCGGGCGTGCCAAAACTTGACCGAAGCCTGCGGGACTTGGCCGCCGACGCGGAAATCTTCATTAACGACGCCCAATACTCACCCGAGCAGCTGGCCGGCAGCCGCAAGGGCTGGGGCCACTCCTCGTGGCTGGAAGGCGTGAAAGTCGCCGAAGAGGCGGGCGTGCGGAATCTGGTTCTCTTCCACCATGACCCCGACTCGTCGGACAAATTCGTGGACGGGATCCTGCGCGATGCTCGGCAGAAGTTTGCCGCCGTGTGGGCCGCGGCGGAAGGCATGGTGATGTCGCTTGGTGAAGAGCGCGTCGAGGTGATTATGCCCGCAACTCGCGACGGCCTGCGACGCGAGGGGCACTTCCACGCCCGGGTGACCGGCTACACCGAGGAAGGCCGCGTCTTTCAGGAAGAGACCGTGATCCGCGACCTCACCTTGCAGGGCGCGCTCATCTATCTCACCCACAGCCCGCGGCTGCAATCGGAGCTCCAGGTATTGATGGAGGCCCCGGGCGCAGCGGGCAATGCCAACAGCCACTTGCGCCTCCGCGGATACGTTGTGCGGCTTGAGCCGGGCCCGGAGAAGGACCAAACCACCGTCGGCGTCGTTTTCACCGAATAGTGGTTGACCGCCAGATGTGGGGCGTGGCGCTCCGGCCGGCTCAGCTCCTTCTCGAACCATTCTTCAATGTATTCATCGGCCGTCTATGTCTCCAAGTGTGCTAGGGCTTTAACCCTTTGATCTCCCGCATGCGGGCAAAGGCCCGGCGCACGTGCGGGATCGCGATCGACCCGCCGACAATCAGCGCCACGTTTAGCGCGTCAATCACCTCTTCGCGCTTCCAACCCTCCTCGCCGCAACGCACCAGGTGATAGGTGATGCAATCGTCGCAGCGCAGCACGGTCGAAGCGACCAGCCCCAACAGTTCTTTCATCTTCGTCGGGAGTGCACCGGCCTCGTAGGCCTGGTGGTCCAGAGCAAAGAAGCGTTTCATTCCCAGGTGGCCGCACGTGAGGATCTCGTCGTTCAACTCGGTGCGAAATTTTTGAAAATTCGCCAGATCATCTGCCATTTTTCCCTCCGGGGAGACTCGCTCGATCCGCAGGCGCTTAGGACGCAACATCTTCCGGGCGGCATGCGGAAAAGTCAACCGGGAAGGCCGCGGCAGGACTGTTGCGTCGCGAAAAAACTGCGTACAATCGTCACCTTGTTCCAGGTTCTCTCGCTCACCGGAGAAAACTTCGTTGAGGGCGCGTAATCATCCCATTCTACGGCTGGCGGCGGTGGCTGCGGCGCTGGCGCTGTGCGCCGCCGTCGAGGCGGGCCCGCAGGCGGCCGCTGACCGCAGCGTCACGGTTACGCTGCTTCAGGTGAACGATGTCTATCAGATATTGCCGGTGGACCGCGGCACGCGAGGCGGCCTGGCGCGCGTCGCCGCCCTGCGAAAGAAAATTCAGGCCGAATCGGAGCACACGCTGCTCGTGCTCGCCGGGGACACCATCTCGCCCTCGGTGGCTTCGAACATCTTCAAGGGCCGGCAGATGATCGCGGCGTGGAACGCTGCCGGGCTCGACCTCGCCGTCCTGGGCAACCACGAATTCGATTTCGGCGATGCCGTCCTGCTCGAGCGCATCCGGGAGTCGCACTTCACCTGGCTCGCGTCCAATGTGGTGGACCGGAGAACGCGCAAGCCCTTCGGCGGTTTGAAGCCCTACGTCATCCGCGAAATCGGCGGAGTAAAGGTCGGCTTTTTGGGCCTGGTCACGCCGGATACCGCACACAGTTCCAAACCCGGCGCGGAGGTCGAGTTCATCGATCCAGCGAAGACCGCGGCGCGCCTGGTGCCGCAGATGCGCGCTCAAGGAGCGGCCGTGATCGTCGCGGTCACCCACCTCACCATGGCCGAGGATAAGCGCGTGGCGCAAGCCGCGCCGATTGACCTCATCATCGGAGGGCACGAGCATTCCGTATTGCAATCACTCTCCGGGCGTACGCCGATCTTCAAGATGGGCTCCGACGCCCGCAACCTCGGCCGCATCGAGCTGAACATCTCCGCTCGCGGCAAACTGGAGAGTATCGATTGGGAGGTGATCCCGGTCACCGACGCCCTGCCGGAAGACCCGGAAACCGCCGCGGTGGCCGCCGAATACGAAAAGAAGCTGTCGAGCGAACTCGATCTCCCGGTGGGCCGCACGCGCGTCACGCTGGACGCCCGCCAGCAGACCAACCGCTCTCGCGAGACCAACCTCGGCAACTTTATCGCTGAAGCGTACCGCACCACGACCGGCGCCGACGTGGCGCTGCTCAATGGCGGCTCGATTCGCTCGAACACGACCTACGGCCCCGGGCCGCTCACCAAGCGCGATATCCTGTCCATCTTGCCGTTTGAAAACGCCATCGTCACCCTCGAAGTCACCGGCGCCATCTTGCGCGCTGCGCTCGAGCACGGCGTCGGCACAATTGGGCAGGAGACCGAGCCGGGCTTCTTCCCGCAGGTCTCCGGGCTGCGCTTCGCATACGATGCGCGCCACCCCGCTGGCTCCCGCGTCACCACGGTGAGCGTCAACGGGCAGCCGCTCGACGGCAGAAAGACCTATCGGCTCGCCACCAGCGCCTTCCTGCTCGGCGGGGGCGACGGCTACACGATGTTTCTCCACGCGCGCGTCCTGATCAAGCCCGAGGAAGGCCCGGTCGAGCCCGCGGTGGTGATGGCGGCGCTGGCCGCCGCGGGAGAGATTGCCCCGCAAACCGACGGGCGCATCCAGCGCCTCGACCAGCCGGGGCCCTAGACGCCGTGCTCCTGGCTATGCCAAAGGCTGCCTCGAAGGGACATACCCCGTAGGACGAGTGGTGCCTGGAGTGCCGCAACCGATCAGAGACCAAAGGGCGTGGCCGCTCAGTGAGGACCCACCAAGAAAGTCTTGATGTCCGTAACGGCCCTCAACGACAATTGTTTCGTTGTAAGATGAAGTAGCGTCCACGGGCCCGTAGCTCAGCGGTAGAGCAGCGGACTCATAATCCGTTGGTCCCAGGTTCGAATCCTGGCGGGCCCACCACGAGCTCCTGCCTACACGATACAGCACCAGTTTCCGTCTCACGACATCGGGTAAAGCCGCGCCTGACGCGGGTTTCGAGCATGTGCGCGCTGTTCCGCCAGAGCCTACAGACTGACTTGAAAGACTCTGGCTGCGGATTTCATAGCGACACTATCTGCGCGAGCCTTGTGACGCGGCTGTGACGGACTGAAAATCACAGGACCAGACAAAGGTAGCCGGAAGTGCTTTCGCTCCTGAGCTGCTCGGTATCAGACAGCAATGCCGCCCCCCAGTCGTCGAGAGAATCTAGATGGTGTTTTGCAGTGTTTCAGTTCCGCCAGGGTAACCGTGCCCCCCCGGCTTGGGGGTTTACAGACACTATAAAAGGGTGGAGAGACTCGGTTGCCTAGCCCCGAGAGACGATATTATCGTTAGGGAATATATGAGCCCGCCACGCGTGCTGACAAGCCAGTGGAAAGTAGAGCGACGGAGCACAAGGCTGATGCTGGCTGTGCCTGTGCTCGTCTATGGATGGGCTACGGGCGACAGCCCTTTCACCGAAATAACGTATACGTTGGCGGTGAATGCTCACGGCGGACTGCTCGCGCTCAATGCGATGGTGCAGCCTGGCCAAATGATGCTGCTCGTGAACAGTAACACGCAGGAAGAGCGGCAATGCCGTGTCGTTCGCGTAGGCCGAGAATGCGACGGCGAAAGAAAAGTTGGTTTCGAACTCATGCGCCCAGCAGACAGGTTCTGGGGGCTAGTGTATGATTCTCGACAGAGGCTTTGGCAATCTGCTGAACCGGAGCGTGAACCGTAGCTTGCTATGAGATACCAGGGAGTCTTGCGGAATCATAATCCGTTGGTCCCGAGTTCGAATCCTGGCGGGCCCATCAGACATTCCCGCCCACAACCACTGGCCCTGTGACGGATCAGCAGAGCACTCCAAGCCACGCCGGAAAAGAGTTCGAGTCGTCTTGGCGAGAAGGCCATTCCCTGCCCACGTCCGTGGTATGCTCCACGAGTTCCTGATGCATTAGGAGCCCGGCACGGTCTCGGTCATCGGGATGCCTCAAAGGCCGCATGGATACCCCGGAGGATTGCTATGAAGATTCCCAGCCTGTTTAAAGGCGCCCGTTATATGGGCAAAGCAGAAGGTGATCGAAGGACCTACTACGTGTTTGAGAGCGATGCAGGCTATCTCGTCGTGGCACCCAACCCCACCGGTGGCTTCAACCTGAATATCGTCGACAGGAAGGTTCCGGGCGCGGTGACAAGTGGGTTCAGAGGAAAAAATCTGACCGCGGGACGTTTGAAACGCAGCAGTCGGCGCCCCCGCCTCTTCCGTGGCCCCTTCTCTTCTCTCCAGGCACTGTATGTGATGGTTGCCCTCGGCCGCGCCCGAAAGCTAAAGCGGCGCGAAGGGAGAGCCATGGTGTTCAAGATTGGACGGCGAGCCTTTGGTGAGCCCTAAGTCGACCGGGATTGAGGATGCACGTTGATCGTCAGCTCGGCGCGCTTGTGACGAAGTGCAGGAGACTTGGCTGAATGAGCGCCGAATTACCTAACGCACGGCGCGCCTTACGCGCCTGCTGGTTTTCTTCAGTTCACGGCCGAGAGCCCTGATCTGTTTCGTCAACTCTGCCAACTCTTCCCTGGCTATTTGTGCTGCTTTACCGACTTTGTGAACCGTTCGCTCTGCCCGGCCGACTGTAACTCCGATTTTCACTGCAGCCGCTTTGAGTTTGGTTTTCCTGGCCATTTGCATCTCCTGTTGGGAGCGGCGCCATCCTACATGCTGCGCGAAGGGCCATCTCCTGCGCAGCAGGAAGACAGCCTGGGAGCTGGAAAGTTGACTTCGAAATGGGTCAGTTGAATCGTACCAATCTTCGACCCAGGAGCCCGCCGGAGCCTCATGCCCTGGCTACTCCTCCCTTCGCGGCCAGATGGAGCACGTAGTTCGCGGCCGTCCCGGCACAACCGAGATGAGGAACCCGATACGTGGCGCGTCTCACCTCCGGATGCCGCTCTTCGTATTTCCGAATGGCCTCGAGCGTCAAGCCGGTCTTCTCCATGACTTCCTCGAACTCCTTTTGAGCCCGCCGCTTGGCCTCGGTCAAGATCATCTGGCACCGGGAAAGTGCGTGCACCTCAGCGTCGCCTTTCACCTCAATCGGGGCATAAAGCAAATCGGGATACTTGCCCGTAACATTGGCCATGGCCCCAACCGACATGGTGTTGGGCATGCAGGAATAGGGCGAGAGCTCGCAGATCATGTGGGCCTTCTTGTGATGGTAGGCGTAAAGCGCTTTGCCGATCAGCATGTGCCCTTCGCCGCCGCGCAGCTCGAAATGGTAGAAAGGCTCAGCCAGCTGCTTCAGCTCCACCTGATCGGGCAGCTCATAGGGAAGATTTCCCAGGGCCTTGCGGAAGCGGTTGTAGGTTTTTTGGTAGATCCGCTCAACTGCGGTAAGGATGGCCATCTTCAGCCGGCCACTATTGGAGCTCATCTCTTGCCGGTGTTCGAGTTTTCGGATGGTGGGGTGCATCAAGTAGTTGAGCCACACAGCAACAGGGGGAGCAATCACCTCGGCGCCTTCCTGTTCCAGCCACCGCTTGATGTTGTAATTTCCATCGCCCTCGTGCGTCTGTAGCCAGAACTCACCGGTGATTTTGACCTTGGGCTTCACCTGCAGCCGGTCGACCTCGATCGAGTCCCATCTCTTTCTCACCTGTCGCAGGGCCCGGGTGAAGTAACCGCTCATGAGATGCCAGGCTATCGTCTTCCACTTTTTTCCTCGATCCGGCCGATTCTTGAAAGCTTCGAACAGAGATTCCACGCTTTCCTGCATGACTTTGTCGGTTTGTCCGGGCGTGATTTCATACGGCCGGACCAGATACTCCAGGTCGGTCAGGACGTCGCCGCAAAGGATCGACCAGATGAGCCCAAGGCTCAGGGGTAGATTGATCTCGAGTCCAGCGCCATTTCCGGAGCCCTGATCGAGCTCATCTTGCGCCAGCAGAAACATGCGGAAGTCGCCCAGCCCCAGCCCATCCAGGGCCATCGCATAGGATTGGTGGTACTGGCCAAACCGGCAGGGCCCACAGGCCCCCGCCGTCAGATAGACGTAGTTGTTGACCACCTCTTCCTTGCCCCGGGTGGCGACTTCTGATTTCAGGAAATTCGCGAGATTGCCCGTCGTGAAGATTGTGGGGCAGCAGGCGCCCACATCAATGAGCTCCTTGCCGACATCCAGGTCAGGACGCGAAATGTTCGGCAGCGGCCGGGCATTGTATTTGAGATTGTTAAAAACTCCCTGAATCAGCCGTTCGTGCTTCCAGGTAAGGCCCCCGTAAAGCACCGTCACGTTGTCACGTTCCTTACGTGTGAACGGCCGTGGTTTATAAGCGGTGTAATGTGTAACTGTCGCTGTGTGGCTCATTTTGCAACCTCGTTCCCTCGAGTCTCAGGGTAGACCGCCATGTCCACCCAATCAGTCAAGACCGAAATCGGTTTCCGCCGAGAAGCTGAAAAGCTGGTTAGGTCGAATGTGAGGAAAGATCTGCTGGCACAGGGAGATTCCAGATGCACGGCCAGGGAGTGTTCCCCCAAGAGCTCGCCTTCGTAGTAAGCCGAATCGCCCATCAGGCAGCCTCGACCTCAAATGGGCTAAGAGCCGCGATCCTCGTGGAGCAATGGGAACTTGGGTCCGCCAAGCCGTATACAACTTGGGTGTTACTATGTCAAGAGGTGAAATTCACAAACGGTCTGATCCGCCTACCGCCATGAGGATTACAAGAAGTACAAAAGTCTGCGGAAGTACTATTGCCGCGGGCAGGGAGGCGAGATTACCGTCAAGGATAGAAGGGCGTGGTGGGGATTAAGAGAAAGCCATGCGCCATTCAACTTTGTCCGAATGGGCGTCTTGGCCCCACACTGCTCTGATGAGAGCCCCCTTTCGAAGCCATCTCTCCACCGGAGGGAATTGAGACGATGTACTTGGGAACCGAAGAGCTCCACGAACCCGCTTCTAAAGAACCTGCGGGCGTGGAAATCACGGGAGAGAGATTAGCGAACATTCTCGAGGAACACGGGAACTGGCTCGAATCACGGGGCGAGGCGGGAGAGAGGGCGGATTTGTCACGCGCTGACCTCGAAAGTGCCGACCTGCCCGGGGTCAATCTCCAATGGGCTTTTCTCCGCAAGGCAAATTTGAGCGGGGCGGACCTGCTGTTGGCTGATCTCCGGGGCGCATGCTTGATGCAGGCAAGTCTTCAAGGGGCGAACCTGCTGGGGACCGAGCTACGGGAGGCCAACCTGCAGGGCGCCACACTCGATGGTGTGACGGGGCTCTTAACCGGGAGACTCGCAGGCGCAAACCTGTTCGGGGCTGTACTTCCTAAGCCGATCGCCGAATTCGGAGAGTTGGAGCTTGTCGGCCGTATATCCAAGAACGCGCACAAGCTTCTTGCCGTGATGTTGCTGTTGAGTGCGTGCACTTGCTCGGTCATTGCCACCACCACAGACGTTCAACTCCTCGGGAACTTGGCCTCCTTGCCGTTGCGCCGGCTAGGCAACGCCATACCGATGGTCGGGTTCTATCTATTCTGGCCGGTGTTGTTATTTGGCTTTTATCTGTACTTCCATCTGTACCTTCAGCGACTCTGGAATAGCCTCTCGGAGCTACCCGCGGTCTTTCCTGACGGGCGCGCGCTTAATCAGATTGGGCCCTGGTTACTGATGGCTTTGGCGCGCGGCCACGTGAAGTGGCTCAGCCACAATCGTTCTGCGCTCTCTTTCCTGGAGACCTGGATTTCGAGGTTGCTCGCTTATTGGGTCGTTCCGGCGACGCTGGTTCTTCTCTGGGCCAGGTATCTGACCCGGCAGGATTTCCAGAGCACGATGTTGCATGTGTTGCTCGTTGTTGCCGCCGTAGCAGCCGCCGCATTCTTGCCGGATCTCGTCGGCAGAACGCTTCGCGGCGTGAGCCCGCAATCAGAGCCGTCGAACAGCGAATCGACTCGCAAGAAAGCCTACCGCTGCGCGGCGACCGCGCTTGGCCTCGGCCTGATCCTGTCTCTACTCTCGCTGGGTACGATCTACGGCGCCCCCCGGGACACCAGCCGGGCCCCTGAACTCAAGGCCATAAACATTCGACGATGGGCAGCGAACGTTCTCTGGGTTGTCGGCTACAGCCCCTATGCGGACTTGACGGAAATGGAGATCTCCCCGAAGCCCAAGGACTGGTCCGGGAGAGAAGAAGACCTAGCTCTCATAAAGGGAGTTCGCCTCAATAAATTGAACATCCGTTACGCGGAGGGCTATCGCGTCTTTCTGGCGAACGCTCACATGTTGAAGGCTGACATGGAGGGGGCGTATCTGTCGGAAGCCGACCTGCGCGGGGCCATCCTTCCCCAGGCCAACCTCCAATCGGCTGTTCTCGATCGTGCCCTAATCGCCCGCGCAAATCTTTCGGGAGCCCGGCTCCGAAACGCAAACCTCGCAAGGGCCGATATGCGCGAAGCTGACCTTTCCTATTCCTCTCTCGCTGACGCAATCGTGGTCGGTGCCAGATTCGAAGGGGCCAATTTGTATGCCTCCGACCTTCGGAGGGCTCGATTGGTGCGCGCCAATCTGCAAAGGGCTGACCTGCGCGACGCCAATCTGGAAGATAGCAATCTGGCGGTCGCCGACCTTCGCGAGGCCTATCTATGGTCTGCCAAACTCCACGGGGCCAGACTACAAGATGCCCAGCTTCAACACGCCATGCTCATCGAAGCGGATCTGAGAGGGACCGACTTGCGCGGCGCTGACCTCCAGGGGGCCATCTTGCGCGGCGCAGACCTTCGCGGCGCTAACCTGGAGGGCGCTGACTTCAGAGGCGCCTCGGGACTCAGTGCCGACCAAATCTGCTCTGCCATGGCGAGGCGCGGCGTCCTGTTAGACGAAAGTTTGCAGCACTTGGTCGAGAACCAGTGCGGACCCATCCGGTAGCGCGCGCTGTCGAGCAAACTCAGGAGGATAAATGTCAGCAAACAAACAGCCACAACCCGGGACATTGAGCCCCTCTCCGGCAAGCGGAGCGGAAGCTCGAAGCGACTCGTCCCGCCCGGCCAGCGCAGGCGTGCGCGCCACAGCGTGGCTGGGGCCGAACCTGCACGTAAAGGGCGAAATCTCCGGCAACGAAGACCTGCACGTTGAGGGCAAGGTCGAAGGGCCGGTCTCGCTCGGGGGCCACAGGCTAACCGTGGGCCGCACGGCGGAGGTGACTGCCGATATCACTGCGCGCGAGGTGGTCGTTTACGGCAAGGTGGAAGGCGATCTCCGCGCGCGTGATCGAATCGAGATCAAGAGCGGCGGCTCGGTCACCGGCGACCTCTCCACTGCGCGAATCATGGTCGAAGATGGCGCGCACCTCAAAGGAAGGATTGAGATCGACCGCAGCAACACACAAGTTGGCACCGACCTGGATAACCTTCTCGCTCGCGGCAAACAGAAATCGGACTAAGATCTTCCCTGTACCGCGCGTTTCGGCTTCCGATCACAGTCCCTGGCCATCGGTCGTCATTCCCAAGGCTGATTCAGGCCGGCACAAGCCGCATTCACTTGCTGGCGGCGGGAGCATGCGACTAAAATAGCCCTCCCGTGAAAACTCAGCAGAGCGGCGCTGCAAGCACAGGGTCGTTCTCCCTCAGCCGGCCGACGACAAGCAACAGCGAGCTGGCCGCCTGGGTGTGCAATGCCCGCGAGCACACCTTCGCGCTCGTCGCCGATCTGACCGACGAGCAGTTGCTGGGCCCCAAGCTCGCCATCGTCAACCCATTCCTCTGGGAAATCGGCCACGTGGCGTGGTTCCAGGAGAAATGGGTGCTTCGGGGCGCCGCTGGCCAATCGCCGCTGCGCGCAACTGGCGATGCACTCTACGATTCCGCCGCCATCCCGCACGACACCCGCTGGGACCTGCCGCTCCCGTCGCGGCAGGAGACGCTGGCCTATATGCGCGAGGTGCGCGACCTCGTCATCGAGCGGCTCGAGCGGGGCAACGTAGACGACAACGAGCGTTACTTCATCTGCCTGTCGGTGTTCCACGAGGACATGCACAACGAGGCGTTCACCTACACCCGGCATACGCTGGGCTATCCACCGCCCGCCATCTCCACGAGCGACCTGGGATCGCGGCGCAGCGGAACAACCACCGCCCGACCTGCCGGCCCGCATCCCGGCGACGTTGAGGTGCCAGGCGGGCGTTTCCTTCTCGGCGCCTTGCCGAGCGAGTCGTTTGTCTTCGACAACGAGAAGTGGGCCCACCCGGTCACGATAATGCCGTTTGCGATCGCCCGGGCGGCAGTCTCCCAAGCTGAATTCGTGGCCTTTGTCGAGGAGAAGGGCTACCTGCGGCGCGAGCTTTGGAGCGACGACGGCTGGCGCTGGCGCGAAAGAGAGCGAGCCGAGCATCCGCTCTATTGGAAGCGGGAAGGTGGCGGATGGCTGCGGCGCGATTTCAACCGCTGGGTACTGGTCGAGCCGCATCGCGCAATGCTCCACGTCAACTGGTGGGAGGCGGAGGCTTATTGCCGGTGGGCGCGCTGCCGGCTCCCGACCGAAGCGGAATGGGAAGCGGCCGCCTCTGCCGAACCTGCGGCCAGCGGCCGGGAGCTTTCGCAAGCAAAGCGCCGCTTTCCGTGGGGAAATGATCCCCCGGCTCCGGACCGCGCCAATCTGGGCTGGCGCGCAATGGGCGCGGTGGACGTGGGCGCACTGGCCGCGGGCGACAGCGCCTTCGGCTGCCGGCAGATGATCGGCAACGTCTGGGAGTGGACCAGCAGCGATTTTGGCCCCTATCCGGGATTCGTCACCGATCCGTACAAGGAATACTCCGAGCCGTGGTTTGGCACGCACAAAGTGCTCCGCGGCGGCGCTTGGACAACTCAGCCGCGGCTGCTGCGCAATACCTGGCGCAATTTTTATCCCCCGCACCGGCGCGACGTCTGGGCGGGACTTCGCACATGCCGGCGCGAATAGCCAGTGGTTCTCTCTCCTGTGAAGATCCACATTGTCACCCCGGCCCCACCCGGTTCACACCATGGGAATCGCACCACTGCCCTGCGCTGGGCTCGCCTGCTGGGCGAACTCGGGCATGAAGTCGGCGTCGCGCAAGAATGGAAGGGCGAAGATTGCGATGTGCTGGTCGCGCTCCACGCGCGCCGCAGCTTCCCTTCGATCGAGCGCTTTCGCCGCGGGCGCCCCGGCGATCCGTTGGTGCTCGCCCTAACCGGCACCGATCTGTACTCCGATCTTGAAACGAGCGCGGAATCGAGAACAGCGCTGGAGCTGGCGTCGCGAATTGTGGCTCTCCAGCCGCTGGCGTTTGATGTCCTGCCTGAATCAGTGCGCGGCAAAGTCCGGGTAATTTTCCAGTCGGCGGAGCCGCCGGCTCACGTTGATCCGCCCGAACAGAATACCTTCCAGGTCTGCGTGCTCGCCCACCTCCGCCCGGTGAAAGACCCGCTGCGGGCGGCGTTCGCTGTGCGGGTGCTGCCGGAGAGCTCCCGCATCCAGGTGGTCCACGCAGGAGCAGCGCTGAGCCAGGCGATGGCAGAGGAGGCGCAGACGGAGCAACGCAGCAACCCGCGTTATCGCTGGTTCGGTGACCTGCCGCCCTCCGAAGCACTGCGCCTGCTTGCCCGGTCGCGTCTGCTCGCCCTCACCTCCCGGCTCGAGGGCGGCGCCAATGTCGTCAGCGAAGCCTTGGCGGCTTCTGTGCCGGTGATCGCCTCCCGCATCCCCGGATCGATCGGGCTTCTTGGCGCGGACTATCCAGGCTATTTCCCGGTGGAAGACACAGCGGCCCTGCGTGCGCTGCTGCTCCGGGCGGAGTCGGATGCCGCGTTCCATGCCGAACTCAAGCACTGGTGCGAAGGGTTGAAGCCGCTGGCGGATCCATCCCGCGAGCGGGAAAGCTGGAGGGCCCTGCTGGCCGAACTCCACGGATAGACAGAATCGGTGTGCCACGCCTGCCCGCTACCCGTCCACTGCTGGTATTTTCAGGGCCCGCGGTCGTGACGTAAGATGTCTCCGCAGGCGCTCGCGGCGCCCCGCGCTCCGCGGTGCGCACAGGAATGGAGACCATGGGAAATCCGTTCATGCAGAAGGCCATCGAGCTGGCGATCGAGAACGTGCGCTCGGGCCGCGGGGGCCCGTTTGCCGCAATCGTCGTGAAAGACGGCGAAGTGATCGGCGAGGGCACCAACCGGGTCACTTCCACGAACGATCCCACCGCGCACGCTGAAATCGTGGCCATCCGCGAAGCCTGCCGCTCGCTCGGCCAGTTCCAGCTCAGCGGCTGCGGGATCTATACGACTTGTGAGCCATGCCCGATGTGCCTGGGCGCCATCTACTGGGCACGGCCGGCCAAAGTATTCTTCGCCAGTACCGGCCAGGACGCCGCCGACTACGGTTTCGACGACTCCTTCATCCTGGAGCAGTTTCGGCTGCCCATGGCACAGCGCCGGATCCCCATGGTCCAGCTCATGCGAGAGGAAGCCCTGGAAGCGTTTCGCGTCTGGGAACAGAAATCCGACCGGATCAAGTACTGACGGCGGCTGCGGTTCGAGGATTCGACGAATGGGAAAAAGCTTGGTGGGGCGACCCGTTCCCCGAAAAGAAGGGCGCGACAAAGTCACCGGCCAGGCGCGCTACGTGGACGACCTCAGCTTCCCCGGAATGTTGCACGGCGCAACCGTCCGCAGCACCTGCGCTCGTGGACGCGTTGTGCGGATTGCATTCGGCGAGGGCATCCCCTGGAATGAATTCACCGTCGTTACGGCGAAAGACATCCCTGGCGAAAACTGCGTGGCGCTGATTGCGCATGACCAGCCGTATCTCGCCGACGGCTTCTTGAACCATCCCGAAGAGCCGGTGGTCTTGCTCGCGCACCCTGACAAATACCTGCTCGAAGAAGCACGGCGCGCCGTACAGATCGAGTTTGAGCCGCTCGCTCCGATCTTTACCATCGAGGATTCCCTGAACAAGAAGGAAGTGATCTGGGGCGCGGACAACTTGTTCAAGTCCTATTTGGTCGAAAAGGGCAACGTGGACGAGGCGTGGTCCCGCGCCGACTTCATCGTGGAAGGCGAATACCGCACCGGCGCGCAGGAACAGCTCTACATTGAGAATAACGGCATGATCGCTGTGGCCAATTCAGACGAAGGCGTTACGGTGTGGGGCTCGATGCAATGTCCCTATTACGTCCACAAGGCTCTGATGGCGCTGTTCGGCCTGCCGGCGGACAAAATCCGTGTCATCCAGGCGGAAACCGGCGGAGGCTTCGGCGGCAAGGAAGAATATCCCTCGATGATCGCCGGGCACGCGGCGCTGCTGGCGTGGAAGTCCGGCAAGCCGGTGAAGATTATCTACGACCGCGCCGAAGACATGGCGGCAACCACCAAGCGCCATCCCTCGCGCACCCGGCATCGCACCGCTGTAAGCAAAGATGGCAAGCTGCTGGGCATGGAGATTGACTTCGTGATTGACGGCGGGGCGTATACCACGTTGTCTCCGGTTGTGCTCTCCCGGGGCACGATCCACGCCGCTGGCCCTTACTTTTGCCCGAACGTTCGCATACGCAGTCGCGCGATGGCTACCAACGCGCCTCCCCACGGCGCATTCCGCGGCTTCGGCGCGCCTCAAAGCACTTTTGCACTCGAACGCCACATGGACCGGGTGGCGAGCGCCGTCGGCCTGAGCCCGGAAGAGTTTCGCCGGCGAAACTTCATCCAGCCCGGGCAAACCACCGCCACCGGGCAAGTGATCCGCGAAGAGGTCAACATGGCGGAGCTGCTCGACCGGGCACTCCGCGAGAGCGACTACCACGCCAAGATCGAGCGCTTCGCCAGGGAAAATCCGGGCGCACTCCGCAAGAAGGGTATCGGCTTCGCCTCGTTCATGCACGGCGCCGGGTTTACCGGCTCGGGAGAAGAGTATCTGGCCTCGGTGGTGGAGGTGGAAGCGACACCGAACGGGCGCGTGCGCGTTCTGGCCGCGAGCACCGAAATCGGTCAGGGGACGAACACCATCTTCTCGCAGATCGCCGCTGACGCCCTGGGGCTCGACTACGACCGCATCGTGATTGCCAAGCCGGACACCGCCAACGTTCCAAACAGCGGCCCGACGGTGGCCTCGCGCACGTGCATGGTGGTGGGCAAGCTGGTGGAATCGGCGGCGCTTGGCCTAAAACAGGCGTTGCTCGGCAGTGGCTACCTCAAGGAGGGTTATACCCCGGCCGAGTTTGAGCGCGCCTGCCGCAGCTACATCGAAACCTTTGGGCCGCTGAGGTCCATCAGCCGGTACCAGCCGCCGCCCGGCATCCACTGGGACGACGCCCGGTATCAGGGCGACGCCTACGGCACGTATGCCTGGGCCGTGTACGTGGCCGAGGTGACCGTGGACACGGTGACCTACGAAATCCAGGTGGACGATTTCGTGACCGTGCAAGAAGTCGGGAAAGTCATCCACCCTGTACTAGCCGCCGGCCAGATCGAAGGAGGCGTGGCGCAGGCGATCGGTTACGCCTTGTACGAGAATGTCGTGTGGCACGACGGCCGCATGGTCAACAGCCAGATGACCAACTACATCATGCCCACCTCCGCCGACGTTCCCCCGATCCGGGTTTTTTTCAACGAGCTGCCATACCCCTTCGGCCCCGCGGGCGCAAAAGGCATCGGCGAGTTGCCGATGGACGGCACCGCTCCGGCCATCGTCAACGCCATCAAAAACGCCACCGGAGTCAGCATCCACGAGATTCCGGTCATGCCGGAGACGTTGGCGCAGGCCCTGGACGAAGCGGCACAGGAGGGCGTGCGTGTCTGACCGGGCGGGCAAGGTCGAAATCTCCTGCGTCGTGAACGGCCGCAATCAACGCCTTCACGCCTACCCGATGGCGCGACTCCTCGACGTCCTGCGAGAGGAATTGCGGCTCACCGGCACCAAGGAAGGCTGCGGCGAGGGCGAGTGCGGCGCGTGTTCGGTTTGGGTGGACGGTGAGGTCGTCAACAGTTGCCTGGTGCCGGTCTTGCAAGTCGCGGGAAGCGAGATCAAAACGATCGAAGGCATCGCAGGCGGCGAGCAGTTGCATGCCGTCCAGGAAGCCTTTATCGCCTGCGGCGGCGCGCAATGTGGGATTTGCACGCCGGGAATGGTGATGGCGGCGGTGAATCTGCTCGAGCGCACTCCACATCCCAGCAAGGCCGAGATCCGCACCGGGCTCGCCGGCAATCTGTGCCGCTGCACCGGCTACATCAAAATTTTCGAAGCTGTGGTCCGGGCGTGCCGGGCGAGCGGAGTCAAGGCGTGAGGTCCTATCTCCCCGCGTACGATCTGCGGGCGCCAAAGGACCTGCCTGAGGCGCTCGCACTGCTGGATAGAGAACCCGGCGTATGGCAGCCGCTGGCCGGCGGCACCGACCTGATGGTGCTGTTCGAGGCTGGCAAGCTGCCGCACAAGAAATTCCTCAGCATCTGGAAGCTGGCCGACCTGAAAGGCATCCAGGTGGCGCCCGGGCACGTCACCCTCGGCGCCCTGACCACCTACACACAGGTGATGGCTCATCCCATCCTCCGGCAGGAGTTCCCGCTGCTCTGTCAGGCGGCGAAGGAGACCGGTGGAATCGCCACGCAGAATCGCGGCACGCTCGCCGGAAACATCGCCAACGCGTCGCCGGCAGCCGATTCGCCCCCGGCCCTGCTGGTTTACGATGCCGAGCTGGAGCTGATCTCGGCCCGCGGCTCGCGCCGCGTCCCCTATCACGGCTTCCACACGGGCTACAAGAAGATGTTTCTGCGCCCCGACGAGCTCATCCGGAGCATCCGCCTGCCCCGCGCCCGGAAGAACTGGCGGCAGTACTTCCGCAAGGTCGGCACGCGCAAGGCGCAGGCCATCTCCAAGGTCTGTTTTGCTGCCGCAGCGGCCCTCGAAGGCGAGGCCATCCGCGATATCCGCATCGTGCTGGGGAGCGTCGCGCCCACCGTGCTCCGCTGCGTCGAGACCGAAGCGGCCCTGCGTGGGCAGAGGCTCAATTCTTTTGCGATTGACGCCGCCAAAGCAGAGCTTTCCCGGGAGATTGTTCCGATTGACGATATGCGCTCCACGGCGCGCTACCGCCTTCGCGTCGCACAGAATCTCCTGGGCGATTTTCTGCAGCAAATCAAGAGCGATGAGCAGGGCAGAGCGCAACGCAGCTAACGCGGCTCCGAGCAACTGATGATTCCCGATCTTGTCATCCGCGGTGAGAGGATTGCGACGCCTGAAGCGGTTGGCCCGGCTTCCATCCACATCCGCAACGGCCTCATCGTTGCCATCGCCAAACGTGATGAAGTTCCGGAAGGGTGTCCGGTCTATGATGCAGGCCAGTCGGTGGTCATGCCCGGACTGGTGGATACGCACGTGCACATCAACGAACCCGGCCGCACAGACTGGGAAGGTTTCGAGACCGCCACCCGAGCGGCCGCGGCCGGCGGAGTCACCACGCTGGTAGATATGCCGCTCAACAGCATCCCGGCAACTACTACCGCGGAAGCCCTGCGGACCAAAATCGAAGCGGCGCAAGGGCACTGCTGGGTGGACGTGGGGTTCTGGGGCGGCGTTGTGCCCGGCAATGCGCCGCAGCTCCGGCGCCTGTTCGATGCGGGCGTGCTGGGATTCAAATGCTTCCTGATTTATTCCGGCGTGGAGGAGTTCCACCACGTCACGGAGACCGACCTTCGGGCGGCTCTCAAGGAGCTGGCGGCTCTGGGCGCGGTGCTCATCGTGCATGCCGAGCTGCCTGGCCCGGTGGATAGAGCAATGCAGGGGCGCCCGGGCGTTGGCTCGGCTGATCCCCGCCGCTACTCCACCTTTCTGCGCTCGCGGCCTCGGGGGGCGGAAAACGAAGCGGTAGCGCTGGTCATTCGTCTGAGCCGGGAACTGCGTGCCCGGGTGCATGTGGTGCATCACTCCTCCGCCGATGCCCTCCCGATGCTCCGCCAGGCGAGAATCGAAGGGTTGCCCGTCACCGTGGAGACTTGCCCGCACTACCTGTGTTTCGCCGCCGAGGAGATCCCCGACGGCGCCACCGAGTTCAAGTGCTGCCCGCCGATCCGCGAGCGCGAAAACCGCGAGAAACTCTGGGCCGCGCTCGGCGAAGGATTCATCGAGATGGTTGTCTCCGACCATTCGCCGTGTCCCGCGAAACTGAAATTGTCTGATTCCGGCGATTTCCTGCGGGCGTGGGGCGGCATCTCTTCGCTCCAGCTTCGGCTCCCGGTGATGTGGACCGCGGCGCAGCAGCGAGGATATTCGCTGCGCGAGCTGACCAGGTGGCTTTGCGGCGGGCCGGCGCGGCTGGTGGGACTGGAAAAGCGCAAGGGAGCCATCCAAGCCGGCTGCGAAGCGGACCTGGTAATCTGGAACCCCGATTCGAGCTTCCGGGTGGACCCTGCGATGCTCCACCACCGGCACAAGCTGACACCGTATGCCGGCCAGGTCTTGAGCGGCGTGGTGGAGGCGACGTTTCTTCGAGGCCAGAAGGCCTACGACCGGGGCGAATTTTCCTCCGAACCGCAGGGAGCGCTGCTTAAGCGAGGCGACTCCTGATGGATTTCACCGAACTGATTGATCTTGCTGCCGAGCGGCTCGGTGGCGCCGTCTTGGCCGCCAACGACGAGTTTTTCGCTCCAAAAGAAAACCTGCTGAAGAGCAGCAAGCCCATCTTCATCGAAGGCCAGTACACCGATGTGGGTAAATGGATGGACGGCTGGGAGACGCGTCGCCGGCGCACGCCCGGGTTTGACTGGTGCATCCTCAGGTTGGGCCTGCCGGGAATCCTCCGCGGGGTTGTCGTGGATACCTCCCATTTCAAGGGGAACTATCCCGAGCACTGCTCTCTCGAAGCCTGCGCGCTCGAGGGGAATCCGGATGCCGAGAAGCTAGCCGGCCCATCAACGCCCTGGACCGAAGCGCTGGCAAAATCTCCACTCCGGGGCGATACCGAGAACCGCTTTGCCATCGACAACCCGCGCCGCTTCACGCATCTCCGCTTCAATATCTTCCCGGATGGCGGCGTGGCTCGGCTGCGCGTCTATGGTGAGGTCGTTCCGGACTGGACGCAGCTCGGCCGCAGCGTCGAGATAGACCTCGCCGCAGTGGAACGCGGCGGGCTGGTCGTGGCGTGCAGCGACATGTTTTTCGGCTCGCGGCACAACCTGATCATGCCCGGGCGCGCCACAAACATGAGCGAAGGCTGGGAGACGCGCCGTCGTCGAGGGCCCGGGCACGACTGGGTGGTCATCCAGTTGGGGACATCCGGAACGATTCGCCGGGTCGAGGTGGACACCTCCCACTTCAAGGGCAACTTCCCGGAAAGTTGCCGGCTCGAGGCCTGCCGCGGCCCCGGGAGGATCACGGAGGCGCGCGTTTTTTCATCCTTGCCGTGGGTGGAGGTTCTCCCGCGCACGAAATTGCAAGCGCATAAGGTGCACCTGTTTGAAAAGGAGCTCCAGGGCGCGGGCGCGGCGACGCACGTGCGCTTCAGCATCTACCCGGACGGCGGCGTCAGCCGCCTGCGCATCTACGGCGCTATCGCCGGGAGAGACGCTTGAGCGAGGGGCTTGAGCGGCTGAATGGCCTTTCGCCCGAACAGGCCGAAGCAGAGCTGCTCCAGTGCTGCGGCTCGACGAACTGGGCGCGACGCATGGCCCGGCAGCGGCCTTTTTCTGGGATAGCCGACTTACTGGAGAAGGCCGACCGCATTTGGTGGGAACTCGACGGGGAGGACTGGCACGAAGCCTTCCGCTGGCACCCGAAAATCGGGGAGAAATCCGCAGCACAAGCAGGCTCGAGCCAGACACATCGCTGGTCGGAACAGGAACAGGCGGCAGCGCGCACTTCGGGCGGGGATGTGCTGGCGGCGCTTGCTGAAGCCAACCGCGCTTACCAGGAGCGCTTCGGCTATATTTTCATCGTCTGCGCCACGGGAAAATCCGGTGAGGAGATGCTTGCACTTCTCAGGAACCGCCTCCAGAATGACCCTGGCGCGGAGCTGCGCATCGCCGCTGAGGAACAACTCCGCATCACGCGCCTGCGGCTGGAAAAACTTCTGCGCCAGGAATAAGCGATGAGCGCCATCACCACTCACGTGCTCGATACTTCCCGCGGCCGGCCAGCCGGCGGCGTTCCGGTTGTGTTGGAGGTGCAGTCCGGGGAAAGGGGCTGGAAAATCGTCGGAAAAAGTAAGACCGGCGTCGATGGCCGGCTCACAAATCTTCTGCCCGCAGGGGCGCGCCTCGAGCCGGGCACCTACCGGCTCACTTTTGACGCCGCCGAATATTTCCGTTCGCAAAACGTGGAAAGCTTTCATCCCGAAGTGACGGTGACCTTCGCTGTCCGCGACGCCGCCCAGCACTATCACGTCCCGCTTCTGCTGAGCCCCTACGGCTACACCACCTACCGCGGGGGCTAGCCGCTAAACATGGACTTCAACCTGAGCGAGTGGCTCAACCTGGTGGTGCGCTGGGTCCACGTCTTCGCCGGGATCCTGTGGATCGGCCAGACTTACTTCTTCACTTGGCTCGACGGCCGCCTGAGCGCTGCAGAGGAGGCGGGAGTCGAAGCGAATCCGGGCGCGCAGGTGTGGATGGTGCACAGCGGCGGCTTCTATGTGGTCGAGAAACAGAAAATCCCGGAACTATTGCCAGGGAAGTTGCACTGGTTTCGCTGGGAGGCGGCGCTGACCTGGCTGAGCGGCATCGTCCTGCTCACGATTGTCTATTACATGGGCGGCGCGCTGCTGGACGATAGCGTAGCGAACATCCGCCTTGGCGCCGGCATTGCCATCGGGATCGGCGTGCTGCTGGCCGCCTGGGTGGTTTACGACCTCATGCTGCTATCGCCCCTGGGCAGGTCGGAGACGTTGTTTGCGGTCATCTCGTTTGTCCTCGCGGTCGGCGTCACCTATGGACTGACCCGCGTGTTGAGCGGCCGGGCAGCCTATATGCACGTCGGCGCCATGTTCGGCACGATCATGGCCGCGAACGTCTGGATGCGCATCCTGCCGGCGCAGCGCAAGATGATCGCCGCGCTCAAAGAAGGCCGCAAGCCCGACGCCGCCCTGGCCGCCCGCGCCAAGCTCCGCTCAAAGCACAACACCTACATGGTCGTGCCGGTGGTCTTCATCATGGTGAGCAACCACTTCCCCACCGCGACCTACGGCAATAAGTACAACTGGATCATCCTGGGGGTGCTGATCCTGGCTGGCTGGGCCGCCGCAAAGCTCATCCGCAACGCATGAGCCTACAGAGACGAGCCCTGCCGCAGCCTGAGCACAGCGGGCTACGGATAAAACCGAATACCACCATAATGGCAAGGTGCGGGTGGGAGGAGCGCAGGCAGCACTAGGCGCCGATGCGAACGAATTCAGACAGCTGCGCTTGGATGCCCACGTCGGACGCCGAGGAGTTGTTTATGACAAAAACCCAGTACGAAGCTTTTGAAGCTCTCAATCCTTTCTTCGAAGTCGTCATGGAAGGCTTACGCGGACTCGTCGATGGCGATCATTATTTCGATACGATTGCCGAAGACGCATACTTCGAGTTCCTCTATCACTTCCCCGGTTGGCCTCTGACAATTCGAGGTCGAGCCAATCTGATCGCTAGCCTCTCCGGATACGGCAAGACGATCAAGCTTCACTCCGGTGACGCACTTGTTGTGCACCGCTCGCAAGATATTCGCGTCGTAATCCTCGAATACGAAGTACACGGCAAGATTCTTTCGACCGGTGTGGCCTATGACAACAGGCTCATCTCGGTTGTAACGATTGAGAAAAGAAAGATCGTGCATTGGAGAGACTACATGGACTCTCTGGCCGCGTGGACGGCGTTGAATAGCACCTCCTAGTCTCAGAATTCGCCGGGTTGCACGTGAACTCGAAACGCAAGCCGCTGCCGATGAGGAGCGAACGATCCTCCATGGCTCGCACCGCAACAGAGGCGCTGGAAAACAAGCGTAAACGCTATGATGCCATCGTTAGCGCGGAATCACCCAACAGTTCACGCCTTCGGAGAGTCAACTCCTGATTAACGCGGTAATCGGACAAAGGGTTCCAAAATCTCAGGTAATGCGAGCAATCAGGCAGAACCGATGGCACTACTGCCTTGTTGGGTTTTGCCTGTGGATATAAGATGGCGCAGGAGAGTCAGGAGCAATCATGGCCCATCAAGCACCACTGAAATATATCTTCTACATTGCCGCCCCCCCGGAGAAGGTGTGGGAAGGCTTTGTGTCGCGGGAGTCGAACCGCATCATCTTCTCGGGCGCTGAGCTTCAAGCGGACTTTAAGCCTGGTGGCTTGCTCGCATGGGTGGGCGCGGGACCCGATGGCAAGCCCATGACCTACGTCCGAGGGAAGGTCCTGCGGTTTGAGCCGCCAAAAGTCTTTCAGTACACCTTCGCAATGGGCCAAAATGATAAGGCGTCACGCGCAACTATCGAACTGGTGCCCGAGACCGAAGCCACCAAAGTAACAGTGACGCATGACGAGTGGGCCGAGGATGACCCCACTTACGCTGCCTGCGCCGATGGATGGCCACGTATTCTTTCCCGCCTCAAGACGCTGCTTGAGACCGGGAAGACATTCAAGCCGCATTGATACAAGGTGGGAATGGTCTGAAATTTTTCGCCCGGCAATATGCCCCAAACTAGCGCCTGGTTAACGCCGTAACCGGAAACTGACCCACTACCGGACCTTCATGGTGCTAGGTCAGCAGAGTCTCTTTGACCAGTTCCAAAACGCCTTCGGCCTGGCTTCGGCTGACGCTGGGGAAATCAGCGAGGAAGTCTTCGAGACGGTCGCCCGCCTTCAAATAATCAATGAGAGTCTGTACGGGCACGCGCGTCCCAGCGAATACGGGCGTTCCGCCCAGCACTTCGCTGGAGCGCTGGATGAGTTCGTTCTTAGTCATGGCCGCACCACCTCACTTGCCGGACCTTCCCATGATAACAGAATCGCCTGGCTGCCCGGCGTCCTGGCGATTCCTACCTCGCTCTGCTCTTCAGGATTTTGACGAAGGAGCCGGAGCACAGCCCTTCGAGTGTCAGGCCGCCGGGATACCGCTGAGCGAGGAGGCGATTCGCCTTTTTCAGTCGCTGCGATACTCCGCGCGTCGCTTTCGGTGAGAGAGACCGACTCATGCAACTCATTCCTTCCACGCCCCGAGCAGCCGGCGAAGCATTACCAGTTGTCCCAGGTGGTAGGCGTTGTGGTCCGCCACAAGCAATGCTTCGCGGAGGACCGTCTGGCCGTCGCCGTGCTGAATGCGGGCAAACAGGTTCGTAGAAGGATTCTTGACCAGCGCCTGCATCGCGGCGAGGTCGGCGCGGAAGCGCTTGAGGCTGGCCTCCCAGGCCGCCGCGTTGGGCGGGGCATCGCTTGCGGGCCAGTAATCGGCCGGAAACTTCGGCGAGACATACTTTGGGTTACGGCTGAACTCCAGGATGTCCCACTGCGCTATACGCATGTGCTCGAGCAGCCGCCAGGCCGTGAACGGGAGTCCCTTCACCTTCGCCCCGCGGAGCTTCGCGGGCAGGCCAGCGACGCTCTTCTCGAAATCGAGATGCGCCCCGCCGCCGCGAAGAAGATAGAGAACGTGCTGGCGAAGATCGTGGTCACTGCTCATGGCAATTCCCCCCTGCGGAAAAGAGGCGCGAGATCTACTTCCTTGAGATCACCACTCGCTCCGGAGTCGGTGGCAGCGGATGGAGCTCGCTGGCCTTGAAACCGGCGTTGCGGAACATTCGCTCGTACTCGGAAAAGGTGTAAGCATCGCCGCTGGGCGTGGTGCCGAGCATCATCAGGCTGAACTTCGCGGCCACTGGCGGCGAGACGCGGTCTTCGTCGGGCACGAATTCGTAGGCAACCGCTCTTGCTCCGGGTGCGAGCGCGGCATGGATCTTGCGCAACAGGCTTTCACAGGTGGGGACGTCGAAGTGGTGCAGGAAATTGGTCAGCAGCGCCAGGTTGTAGCCGCTCCCGTAGTCCACCTCGAACGCGCTTCCGGCGATCGTGCGGTAGCGCCCGGAAACTCCTGCGGCCTTGGCGTTTTCCCGTGCCACGTCGAGGACATTCGGCCAGTCCACCGCCACGATTTCAGCATTCGGATTGTGCTTGGCCAGGGCGATTCCGAACAGGCCGTGCCCTGCGGCGATATCGAGAACCTTCCATTTTTCCCCTGCATGCGCTCCCACCAGCCCGGCGATCAACTCCGCCGGCAACGCCATCATCGGGGCCATGGCCCGCGCAAATTCCACCCAGACGGGATGCTCGGGAGCCACCATTCCCTCCTCGCTCATCACCGTGCCGCCCTTGCGGACCGCAGCCGCCACGTCTCTGAAAGCGCCGGTCAGAGTCGGCGAGATGATGAAGCGGGCGATGGTGGCCATGCAAGCCGGCGAGCGGCGGTCCAGGAACTTGGCCGAATCGGGCGTCAGGCCGTAGCGATTCTCCCCCTTGTTGAGGAAACCGATCACCACCAGGTAGTCGCACAGGATGCGTATGCCGCGCTCGGACGCCCGGCAGCGTTCCGCGAGCTCCGCGGAGTTTCCGCCCCCTTCGCCGATGGCGGTGAACAGGTCGAGCTCGATGGCGCCTTTCAAGGCTTCGGTCTGCTGATACGCATTCAAGGTTTCAAAGAAATGTTCCGCTGAAGGCTCCTGTGTATGAATGGGCGCGGCCATGTTCTCACCTCCGGGAATATTGTTCCCTCATGTTCGTTCCCAACCTCGGCTCCGCATCTTACCAAACCCGCGACGGGGTCACCGGAGAGAAAATGTCGCCTTCCAGCGCCGGTCTTGCTTAGTCTCTACCGTTGCTTGTGGGGAATTTCGCGAGGCCGTGGGGGCTTTCGCCCGCCGGATGCCCCTGCCGCCGCTACTCCCCTCATTGACGGCAGGCCGCTTTAAGGCGTAGCGTTTCGCTCGCTGTTGGTCCTTGCTGCTGCCGCAAGTTCGCTCGCGACGGCTCCTTTTCCACCGGCAGTCGTCTCGAAAGGAGGATCGAATGTTTGCCCGAGTGATCATGGTCGTCATCCTTGCTCTGGGCGCCGTCATTGCGCCCGCCAAGGCGCAGCAGCCCGCCAAAATCCCGAGGATTGGGTTTCTTGCACCCCAGGGTCGTTCCCTACCACTCTTCGAGGCATTCAGGCAAGGTCTCTCGCCGATTTAGGTTACATCGATGGCCAGAACATCGTCATCGAGCCGCGATTCGCGGAAGGGCAGTATGAGCGGTTTCCCGAACTTTTTGCCGAACTGCTCCGTCTCAAGGTGGACGTCATCGTCGCGACGGGTGCCGTCACGGCTCGGGCTGCCAAGAAATTGGTGACGGGCATTCCTGTGGTGTTCTCTGTCGTAGTCGATCCGGTAGCAGACAATCTGGTACCAAGCTTGGAGCGGCCTGGCGGAAACCTCACCGGCGTGACGAGCTTTGACCCACAGCAAGCCAGGAAGCGGCTCGAGCTCCTCAAGGAGGCGATTCCTGGGGTCAGGCGCGTGGCTATCCTGGGAGATCAAGGTGTCTCCGAGGCTTTGATGAAGGCAAGCGAGGCGCAGGCGCGAGAGGTGGGCCTCCAGACTCAACGGCTTAGGCTGGCAGGGCCGAGTCCGGATCTTGAAGCGGCGTTCACCACGATCAGGCAGGACCACGCTGATGCTCTGCTGATACTGGAGGAACCGGTACTGGGGGTTCATGCGAAAAGGATCGCGGAGCTGGCGGCCAGGGATCGGCTCCCCACTCTGTTCGCGCCGTCCCGGGTAGCCGCCGGGGGCCTCATCGCCTACGGAACCAGCCAAGTCGCGGCCATCCGCCGCATGGCGGCGTACGTGGACAAGGTCCTGAAGGGGGCCAAACCCGGCGAGCTATCCGTGGAGACAGTCGCGCGCTATGAGCTGATCGTGAACCTGAACACGGCTCGGGCGATTGGCGTCACGATTCCGCCCGAGCTGCTCAAGTGGGCGGACCGGGTGATCCAGTAAGACCGGTCTTAAGCTTCATGGTGCCTGTCGAGAACGGCCGTTTGTACCTGACACCGCAGCTCAGGTAGTGGCTCAGTATCCGAGTAGCGGGTAGTGTCCTAATTTGGATTAGGACACTACCGAGTAACGTGTTTGCTTACAAGGATCAAGTGCCGTATGGTAACTTGATTTCATACGGCCCGTTGATTCTGTGCTAGCAATTTGTGGTTTGGATTTCTTTCCCAAGTCTTTGCCACGAAAAGAAGTCCGCCTACGCACCCTTGTGCCCCGGTTTAGGGGTCTTGTTGCGGTGTATCGTTGGACTCCGGCCATTGGTGGCCACATGAATGGCATTTCCAGCGATGACGTTTGAACGGCACGGGCACGCCAAGAAGGAGACCGCTGTAGGCCACTGGCTTATTCAATCCCTCGAAGGAGATGTCGAGCGACTGGCACTTTGGGCAGCGGGGCTGCTTGTATTCCCCCACTCCTTCCACGTCGACCCCCTCTGGAACCCTTTGCTCTAACAAAACCAAAGCTGCATCAGCGTCCGCCTTCCTGACGCAAATCTTAAAGCCGCCGAGGAGGTTGGACCAAAGCCAGTCCATTCGAATCGTGTTCTCATCTCCTATAAAACATTCGATATCTGCCGAATCGAGAATGCTTTTGACAAGGAGGGCTTCTGGCAGGTCTCGCAACCGGCGGAGGATTACAAACCGCTGGTCATCTTTCTGTGGGTCAGAGGTTGCCATTGCGAGTCAACTGTAAATGAGACTAGGCTCTCATCAAAGCAGAACATCGCAGGGCCGGATGATCGAGTTATGAGCCCGAGAGGTCAACTCACCGCGCATCCCGCCGAGGCGGAGGCGACGAGGGGCCGGACGTGCAGCCGTGGAGTGAGGAAACCCTCGGTGCGGCGGCGACAATTTGCGCCGGGATGGGCTGGACTCGCGGCCTGTTTCGTTCCACCAGGCTCGCGTCTGCAACTAGACCGGGGAGCCCAGAGTGCGCCGCTGCTGGAAGCACTCGCGGCAATACACGGGCCGACCCTGCGTAGGCTTGAAGGGAACCGTGGTTTCCTTCCCACACTGCGAGCAGGTCGTCTTTGTTTCCGTACGCTGGAAATTCCCCGAGCCAGCGGTCTCCGTGCGTTTGGATTTGCACGCCTTGCACCGCTTGGGCTCGTTCTTGAAGCCCTTGTCGGCGAAAAACATCTGCTCGCCGGCGGTGAACACAAACTCGGCGCCGCACTCCGCGCACTTCAGGACCTTATCGTGGTATTCCATTTGCTGCTCCGAAGCCCCGCGCTGGGGGCGGGACAGGCAGCCTGCTAGTCCGAGTCAGACTGGGCTGGGATACGCCGAGAAGATCTGCGGGTCCCGCTGGCCGACTGGTCCGAAGCTGCTTAGGAAGACCCAAGGGTCGTGGTCGCTTAGTCCTGCTCACGCCGCTGTTTCTTGCGAAGCCTCTTGCGCGAAAGCGCTTCTTTGGCCCGGCGCTTTTCTCCGGGCTTCATGTAGAAGCTGTGCTTCTTGATTTCCTTGATGATGTCTTCCTGCTGCACCTTTCGCTTGAAACGGCGCAACGCATTTTCCAGAGATTCACCTTCTTGGATAACCACTTCAGCCACCCAGTACTCACCTCCCATTCCGGTTTGCGGCTCTCCGTCCCGAGCCAGTTTATGCTGAGAGGGTCGCCCCAAATGGCCTGTTACCAACCTCTTCTAGCGAAGCCCACCCCCGAAGTCAAGTGTAGATTTCAAAATGTGGAGATGGCTTCCCCGCTCCCAGCCTGGCAGACTTCCTGGTTTCGCCGCAGCCCCGCCGGTGTGCCTCCTAACTGGCTTCATTTCATCCAGATACTCCATTGCAGGCCACTCTGCCTGCTCCGACGCCCCGGGATTAGCGGCTAAGGGCTACCCGGGCCGCGGTGACGCTCCCTGGGCCGCCTCTGCTGCGTCAGGGCGCCTCTAGGGGGCACGGGGAGCGCGTGGGGATGGGAGATAGGGTCTGTCGAAACTTGCTGCTAGAATGTGGGCCGCCTGGGAATGGCTCGGGCGAGCTTCGAAGGGAAAATCACTCCGCCGTCGGGGAGAGGCGTCGGCAGGGAGCCGGCTGTATACCAACCATGTCCTTAATGCGCGATGCTATCGGGGTGCTGCTGGCGGGCGGCCAGGGGGAACGGCTGTGGCCGCTGACCCGCGACCGCGCCAAGCCGGCGGTCCCGTTCGGCGGCGTCTATCGGATCATTGATATCACCCTGTCGAACTGCATCAATAGCGACCTGCGCCGCGTCTTCGTGCTGACGCAGTACAAGGCGCTCAGCCTGAACCGCCACGTGCGCCGCGGGTGGTCGCCGATCATGGGCCTGGGCGATTTCATCGAGGTGCTGCCGCCGCAGATGCGCGTTTCCACCAATTGGTATCTCGGCACCGCCGACGCCGTCTATCAGAACATCTACTCGATCGGCAGCGAGCGCTCCAGCTACGTCTTCGTGCTCTCCGGCGACCACATCTACAAGATGAACTACCAGAAGATGCTCCAGCAGCACGGCGACGCCGGGGCCGACGTGACCGTGGCCGCCATCGAGACCTCGCCCGAGGAGGCTGCGGAGCGATTTGGCGTCATCGAGACCGACGAGCACGCCCGCATCATTGGCTTTGAGGAGAAGCCCGCGAACCCCAAACGCTCCCGCGCCAACCCCGCCAAAGTCAACGCCTCGATGGGCGTCTATATCTTCAACACGCAGTTGCTGATCCCCATCCTGATCGCCGACGCCGAAGACCCCCAGTCGTCGCACGACTTCGGCCGCGATATCCTGCCGAGGATCATCTCCAAGTACCGCGTTTACGCCTACAACTTCGTGGACGAAAACCGCACCGGAGCGCTTTACTGGCGCGATGTCGGCACCGTAGACGCCTACTACGAGGCGAATCTGGACTTGGTGGCGGTCACGCCCGTCTTCAACCTATACGACAATCACTGGCCGCTGCGCACCTGGCAGCAGCAGTACCCCCCGGTGAAATTCGTCTTCGCCGACCCGGACCGCATGGGCGTGGCGGTGGATTCAATCGTCGCCGGCGGCTCGATCATCTCGGGCGGGCGGGTGAAGCACTCCGTGCTCGGCTATGACGTGCGCATCAACAGCTTCTGCGAGATCGAGACCTCCATCATCTTCAACCACGTCAATGTCGGCCGCTACTCGCGGATCCGCAACGCTATCGTCGACCGGCACGTCATCCTGCCCGAGCAGACCACGATCGGCTACAACCTCGAGGCCGACCGGAAGCGCTACCAGGTGACCGATAACGGAGTCGTGGTCGTCGTCCGCGATGAGTCCATGCTGGAAGAGCCGGAGTAGAAGATCCTCCGCGTCTCTGCGGTAAACATCTCTCTTCTACTCTGTGTTTATCTGTGTTCATCTGTGGTTCCAGCAGGTTAGAATTTCGTCGCAAATTCCTCTGAGGGGGAAGCATGTCCACCAAGATCGCCCGCGTTCGCGGCCGGCAGGTCCTCGATTCCCGCGGCAATCCGACAGTCGAGGCCGATGTCGTGCTCGAGGGCGGAGCGCTGGGCCGCGCTGCGGTTCCTTCCGGCGCCTCCACCGGCGAGCACGAAGCGCTCGAGCTGCGGGATGGCGATAAATCCCGCTATCTCGGCAAGGGCGTGCTGAAGGCCGTCGGGAACGTCAATACCGCTATCGCCAAAGCCGTCGTTGGAGCCGACGCCGCCGACCAGCGGGCGCTCGACCGTCGCATGCTCGAAGCTGACGGCACGCCCAACAAGGGCAAGCTCGGCGCCAACGCCATCCTGGCCGTTTCCATGGCCGCGGCGCGCGCCGCGGCCGCTGCCATGGGCCTGCCGCTTTACCGCTATCTGGCGCGGTATTCGAGCGATTCGAGTGCCAGCACGCTGCCCCTGCCGATGATGAACATCCTAAACGGCGGCGCCCACGCGGATAATTCCGTGGACGTGCAGGAATTCATGGTCATGCCGGTAGGGGCAAACAGCTTCGACCAGGCGCTGCGCATGGGCGTCGAGATCTTCCACCACTTGCAAGCCGTGCTCAAAAAGCGCGGCTACTCCACGGCCGTCGGCGATGAGGGTGGCTTTGCCCCGAACCTCAAATCGAATGAAGAGGCCATTGAAGTCCTGCTCGAGACCATCGTTGCGGCAGGCTACAAACCCGGCGAGCACGCAGCGATTGCGCTCGACCCGGCCGCCAGCGAGTTCTATGACCAAGCGAGCCGCAAGTACGTTTTCAGCAAGTCGGACAAGTCCGCTCGCACGTCGGAAAAGATGGTCGAGTTCTGGGCCCACTGGGCGCGGCAGTTCCCCATCGTCTCGCTCGAAGACGGGATGTCCGAGGACGATTGGGGCGGCTGGAAGCACCTAACACAGGAGCTCGGCGGCAAGTTGCAATTGGTCGGCGACGACATCTTTGTAACCAACCCGAAGATTTTTTCGCGGGGGATTGCGGAGAAGATTGCCAACGCCATCTTGATCAAGCTCAACCAGATCGGCACCGTCACGGAAACCATTGAGGCCATCGAGATGGCGCGCAAGGCGGGCTACGCGTCCATCGTCTCGCACCGCTCGGGCGAGACCGAAGACACTTTTATTGCTGATTTTGTCGTGGCCATGGGCACCGGTCAGATCAAGACCGGCTCCGCCTCGCGCACCGACCGCGTCGCCAAGTACAACCAGTTGCTGCGCATCGAGGAAGAACTGGGCGCCGCCGCTAGATTCCCAGGTCGCTCAATGCTGTCTGCGAAATGAGGCCGAGCCCGTGGGAAAGTGACCAGACAGGAATCAACCAGAAATAGTTTCCCATCGCGGCGCGACGTGCTAATCTGCGTCGCCGCCATGGTGCATGGCACCAAGCGCGTCGCCAAAGCTGTACTGATCAGCGCGATCCCTCCGCTGACGACCGTTCCCTGTTGCGACATCACAATTTAGGCACACAGAAGGGAGCCTTCTATGGCAACACAATCGCTTGGGAGAGAGCTCAGCAACCGAGAGTTCTTCATTCAGAGGTGGGAGCAAGAATACCCTGCCTTCGTTAGGGTGTTCAAAGCGCTGCCGGCAGGCGCACTCGATTTCCGGCCCCACCCGCGGTCCCGCTCGGCTCGAGAATTGGTGGCCCTGCTAGTTTCGGCCCAAAAAGGTTGCATTGAACTCTGCAAAAACCGAAAGAGCATGTACAGCGGATTGCGCTGGCAGGAACCTGGTGGCTTTGGTCGACTGGAAGAGATGATTGCAGCTTATGAACGTGATCATGACATGCTTGCCAAACAACTCCACACGTTGGACGACGGCGGTTGGAACCATCAGGCGTGGCTGCTTCAGGGTACGGAAGAGATCCTATTGAAGGACACCGTCGGAGGGCTGTTGTGGATTGCGCTGTTTGATATCGTTCACCATCGCGGCCAATTGAGCACCTACATTCGCCCGATGGGCGGCAAAGTCCCGAGTATTTATGGACCCTCAGCTGACGATGCCGGTGATCGGCACTAACGGCGAGCAGGAGCTTACATGGGCGACGCACGTCAGGAAGCCGCCAGGACAACCGAAACGAGTGACATAAGAGGTGTACTCGTCCGCGGCAGTGCCACTGGGTTTGCGCAAGAAATTCTTGCCGGCCCGCATCGGATGATTGCCGATGAGCCGTTGTCTGTAGGTGGCACGGACACGGGACCGTCGCCCTATGATCTTCTACTGGCCGCTTTGGGGTCCTGCACTTCGATTACGGTTGGGATGTACGCTCGCAGGAAAGGATGGCCGCTCGAGGAAGTTACTGTCAATCTGCGGCACTCGAAGATCCACGCTTCCGATTGCGCCGAGTGCGAAACCAAAGAGGGAATGCTTGATCGCATCGAGCGGGACATTCACTTTGCTGGATCACTGACGACGGAACAGCGATCTAAGCTGCTCGAGATTGCAAATAAATGCCCCGTCCATCGAACGCTTACGTCAAAGATTGTTGTCAGGACGCGAGCCGTTACCGGTACCTAGCCTGCAGTCCCCTCGTTTTGGCTTGCGAATGGATTCCGTGTATTCTCACGCGCGATGACGAGCCGACCGAAGCCGATTGTGCTCACCGTGCTCGACGGATGGGGATACTCGCCGGAGACAAAAGGCAACGCCATCTATCTGGCGCGGAAGCCCAACTACGACGAGCTGCTGCGCAAATTTCCCAACACTCTGATTCACACCTCGGGGCCCTACGTCGGCCTGCCCGAAGGCCAGATGGGCAATAGCGAGGTCGGCCACTTGAACATCGGCGCCGGCCGCATCGTGCACATGGACATTACCCGCCTTGACCTCGCCATCGCGAACGGCGAATTCTTCCGAAACGATCTCCTTCTCAAAGCCATGCAGCGGGGGCGCGAGCGGCAACTGCACCTGCTGGGCCTGCTGAGCGACGGCGGGGTGCACTCACACATCAATCACCTGTTCGCGCTGCTGCGCATGGCCCGCGAAAACAAGGTCGAGCGCGTGTTCGTACACTGCTTCATGGACGGCCGCGACACCCCGCCCACCAGCGGCGCAGACTACGTCCGGCAACTCCAGCAGAAGATGCGCGAGTACGGCATTGGAAAAATCGCCACGGTGATCGGCCGCTACTATGCCATGGACCGCGACAACCGCTGGGAGCGCATCGAGCGCGCCTATCGGGCTATGGTGCACGGCGAAGCGGAATCCAAATCGAGCGATCCCATTGCTGCTCTCCGCCACAGCTACGAGCAGGGCGTTACCGACGAGTTTGTCATGCCCGTGGTCATCACCGCCGGGCCCGCCGGCGCAGCGCAGCCCGTGGCGCAGATCCACGACGCCGATGCGGTGATCTTCTTCAACTTCCGCGCCGACCGCGCCCGGCAGACCACCCGGGCGCTCGCCGAGCCCAGCTTCGACAAGTTCGCCGACCCCAATCGGCCAAAAAATTTGGCGTTCGTCGCCATGACGCGGTACGACAAGACCTTCACCTGGCTGCCGTACCTGCTCGGCCCCGAGAAAGTGGAGCACATCCTGGCGAATGTCTTTGCCGAGATGAATTTCCGCAACCTGCGCGTGGCCGAGACCGAGAAGTACGCTCACGTCACTTATTTTTTCAACGGCGGAGTAGAAAAACCCTTTCCCGGCGAGGAGCGCATTCTGGTGCCTTCGCCCAAGGTGGCCACCTACGACCTGAAACCCGAAATGAGCGCCGCGGGCATTACCGAAAACGTTGTCCGGGCAATTGAAAAAGCCGCGTTTGACGCCATCGTGATGAACTTCGCCAACGCAGACATGGTGGGTCACTCTGGGAAACTCGAAGCGGCGATCAAAGCCGTCGAGGCGGTGGACGCCTGCCTGGGTGACATCTACCGAGCGCTGCGCGCCGCCGGGACCACCGCCTGGATCATCACCGCCGACCACGGCAATGCCGAGACGATGATTGACCCTGTCACCGGCGGCCCGCACACCTATCACACCACCAACCCCGTGCCCTTCGTGCTTGCCACCGACGATAACCGCCTGGACCTCCGCCCGGGCGGCGCGCTCCAGGACATCGCTCCGACGCTGCTGGGCGTTCTCGGCGTGCCTCAACCGCCGGAGATGACCGGCCGCGATTTGCGCGTCGTGCCGCGATGAGCCGCCCAGCGCCAGGCGACACCAAGCTGCTCGTCTGCGTCTGGCACCGCTTCACGCTCTGGCGGCCGCCGGCCGAGGTGGCGGCGCAGGTGCGCCGCCACTGGCCGGAAATGAAAGTGCTCCACCTGCCCGACTACGACTGCCTGGACGACGAGCTCCCCGATACGGACATCTTCGTGGGCTACTCGCTGCGCTCCGAGCAGTTCATCCGGGCGCGCAAGTTGAAATGGATCCATTCGACCGCGGCCGGGGTGGGCCAGTTGATGTATACCGAGCTGCGCGCCTCGAGTGTCATGGTCACCAACGCCAGCGGCGTCCACGCCGTCCCCATGGCCGAGCACATCCTGGGGCTGCTCATCGCGCTGGCGCGGCATTTCCCGGCCGCGGTGCGCTACCAGAGCGAGCGCCGCTGGGCGCAACAAGAGATCTGGGACCATCCGTTGCGCCCCCGCGAGCTAGCCGGGCAGACGCTGCTCGTGGTTGGCTTCGGCGCCATCGGGCGCGAGCTGGCGCGCCGCGCGAAGCCGCTGGGAATGAAGATCTGGGCGGTGACGCGCTCCGGCAAAGCCGATGCGGAGCTGGCCGAGCGCATCCTGCCGGCTTCGCGGCTCGATGAGGCGCTCGCCGAAGCCGACTTCGTTGTGCTGGCCGCACCCGAAACTCCCGAAACGTACCACCTGATCGGTGCCCGCCAATTACAGGCGATGAAGCACACGGCGTATCTGGTGAACGTAGCGCGGGGCTCGCTGGTGGACGAAGCGGCGCTCGCCACGGCGCTCGGGTGCAGCTCGATTGCCGGGGCCGCGCTCGACGTCACCGAGCAGGAGCCGCTGCCTCCGGAGAGCCCGCTGTGGCGGATGGAGAATGTCTTCATCACGCCGCACATCAGCGCCGCGAGCGAGCTCCTATGGGACCGCCAGACCGAGCTGCTGCTCGAAAACCTCGAGCGCTGGTTCAGTGGCCGCGAGCTGCGCAACCTGGTGGACCTCAAGCGGGGGTACTGATGAGCGAAGTCGCACAAACCGGCTGGACCCGCGTCGTGACTCTCACCGGCCGATACGAATACCAGTTCCAAGGGCGCGTGCCGGCCGTGCGCGACGCCCGGTACGAGGATGCGCGGGACTACCAGTTCCTGGTCATGGATGAGGAAGGCTGGCTGTACAAGATTCCGGTGCGTCTGGCCGCCGAAGCCGAGGCGGCGCTGTTGAAGGCCTTGGAGAAAAGCGGCGTCGCTTCTGAGCAGGACGTGTTCGCAGAGGCGTTGCGGATTGCCGCGGCGCAGCTACGGGCAGGCCTGGAGAATTTTCGCCCCCGGCAGAACGCACCCTACCGAGAGCTCGATGGCATTTTCGCTGTGGACGAGGCCCGGGCGCGGGAATTGGCGCGCGCGGGCGGCTCCTAGTGCCGTTTCAATCAGTCGCTCACGCCGCCTTTGGCCGCGGTGTAGCCCTCTCGAGCATAGACGACATACTTCACCTTCTTGCCCTTTTGATCCTGGACGACCAGCGGGCTGCCGTCCGGACCGACCAGCTCGACCTTGATCTTGCGAAATTTACCGTCGCGGGTTTTGTTGATCGGCGTATAGCCCAAGCTGTACTGATTGCGCAGGCTCGCGGCAACCTCTCGGAAGATTCCGGGCAGTTCGCCATCGAAGCGCGGGAACCACGCCCGGCCGCCGGTGCGGTTGGCGAACGTGCGGAGCTGGTTTGCCGCCTGGTAGTAGCCCATGCGGTTCAGTCCGCCGAGCCGGCCGCGGGCGTCCATGTACTCAAATAGCTGCTGGCCGATGCCGACGGAGTAGATGGTCACGTCGGTCTGCTGCAATCTATGGAGGGCCTTATCGAGCGAATTCTTGCTGAACGTGTCGAACCCGGAGGCCAGCAGGAGGACCGCTTTCTTGCCTTTGACGTCTTGCAAGCGGTCGAGCGTGTCAATCACGGCGTCAAACATGTTGGCCTCGCTGAATGCGGGAAAGATCAAGTGCGAAAGCGCCTGCCGGATCTGTTGCTTGTCGCGGGTGAAGTCCACCTCGATGCGCGGCCGCAGGTCGTATGTCTCGAGCGCCACCCAATCGTCCTTGTTCAGCTGGCCCAGGAATTCGTACCCCCAGGTGGTCGCGTTGTACGCGAAAACCTCATATCCCAGCTTGCTGAATTCGAGCAGCAGAACGATGGTGATCGGGGCGTCGGTGGGAGCGAAATTGGTGATGGTTTGCGGGACGCCGTCTTCCAAGATTCGGAAATTCTCTTTCTTAAGGCCGGTGATGAAGTTCCCGGAATTGTCAGTGGCCACCACATCTACGGTGACCAACGGCACTTCGACCGAGATGGAGAATTCCCCCGGCTGCTCCGGCTTTTTCTGCTGCTTGTCCTGTGCCGGCGGCGTCGGCTGCTGCGCCTGGGCCAGCGCTTGCAGCTCGCTCGCGGGTGCAACCAGAGTGAAGATCACAAGGCCCAGAATCACCGCCTGAAATACTGTGCGTCGCATGGGAACCTCGCTCAATGTCATGCTGCCACGAATCGGCCCGGCGTTCAATCTGTGGCGCTTGCTCGACAGGCGGTGCCCGGCCGGGACACGCCCGTGATAGTATGAAGCGCTTGCCGCTGGAGAAGTTTCCTCAACGTTTCGGAGGTGCATCGCATGCTGTGCCGTCTGGCTCGTCTTGTTCTGCTTGTGACCCTCGTGCTGGCCGGGGCCGCCGGCCCGGTCCTCGCGCAGGAGCAGCCGCCGAAGGCCGACCTGGCGAAGCTCGCCGATGAAGCGGCCGAATGGCTCGCGGGGCTGATTCGTTTGAACACCACCAATCCTCCCGGCAACGAGCTCGTCGCCGCCCGGTATCTGGCGGCAATCCTGGAAAAAGAAGGCATCCCGGCCGAGGTGCTGGAGAGCGCGCCGGGTCGCGGCGTGGTGATTGCGCGGCTGCGGGCGAGCGCCTTCCCCGATCCCTCGCGCGCGCTGTTGCTGCTGGGGCACCTCGACGTGGTGGGCGCGCAGAAGGAGAAGTGGAGTGTCGATCCCTTTGGCGCGGTCGTTAAGCAAGGCTACCTGTACGGACGCGGCGCGATTGACGACAAGGGCATGGTCATCGCCAACCTCGCCGTCCTGGTGGCGCTCAAGCGCGGCGGCGTGCGCCTGGACCGCGACGTCATCTTCCTGGCCGAGGGCGATGAAGAGGAGAGCGGTGCATTCGGCATCGATTTCGTCATCAACAAACACTGGGACAAAATCGCCGCGGGCTTTGCTATCAACGAGGGCGGCCGGGTCACGCTCAAAGACGGCAAGGTGCAGTATGTGGCCATCCAGGCTAGCGAGAAGCTCCCCGTCAACGTGACTGTTATCGCCACCGGGCCTTCCGGGCACGGCTCGTTGCCGCGAAAAGACAATGCGCTGGTGCATCTGGCTGCTGCGGTGGCCAAGCTTGGCGTCTATGAGGCGCCGGTAAAGCCCACGACGGTTGTGCGCCGTTATTTCGAGGAGTTGGCGAAAGTCGAGGACGCGGAAACCGCCAAGTGGATGCGGGCCCTGGAAACGCCGGAGCGGATGGAGCACGCGGCGCGCGTGCTCTCCGAGGCTAACGCGGTATGGAGCTCCATGCTGCGGAACTCTGTCGCGCCGACCATGCTGAACGCCGGCATCCGCACCAATGTAGTGCCGTCAGAAGCTCGGGCCAACCTGAACATCCGGCTTCTGCCCGGCGAATCCATCGAGCCGCTGGTGGAGCAGTTCAAGAAACTTGTCAACGACCCGCAGGTCCGCTTTCAGGTGGAGCCCGCGCTCCGCCCGCCGGCGCCACCGTCCTCGATTGAAACCGACCTCTACCGCACAATTGAGCGCGTCAGCCCCACGGTTTTTCCCGGCGCCATCGTCTTGCCGTTCCTTTCCCCCGGCGCAACCGACTCGGCGCAGCTCCGCCTGCGCCGGGTGGAGGCGTACGGCCTGCTCCCATTCCCTCTGACCGAGGAAGACGAGCGGCGGATGCACGCTGACGACGAGCGCATCCCGCTCGAAGCCTTCCGCAAGGGAATCGCGTACCTCTACCGTGTGGTCGAAGAGTTTGCCGCAGCGAAGTAGAACCGCAGACCCGTATGGACTTCCGCAGGTCAAAAATCATCTGCACGCTGGGCCCGGCCAGCGATTCGGCGGAGATGGTGGCCCGGTTGATGCAGGCCGGTATGGATGTAGCGCGGCTGAATTTTTCCCACGGCACCCACGCCGAGCACGCCCGCACCATCGCGCGCATCCGTGAAGCCTCCGGCCGGCAGGCCAGGCCGATCGCCATCCTGGCGGACCTGCAGGGGCCGAAGATTCGCACCGGTGCGCTGGAGGGCGGCGGGCCGGTCAGCCTGCGCGCCGGGCAGCGCTTCGTGATTACCACCGCCAACACGCCGGGCACAACCGCCGGCGTCAGCACCACCTACAAAGGTCTGCCGCGCGAGGTGCGCCGGGGCGACCGCATGCTGCTCGCCGACGGCTTGATCGAGTTGCGCGTGCTTTCGGTGCGCGGCAGCAGCATCTCCTGCAAAGTCGTCAACGGCGGTGAGTTGGGCGAACACAAGGGCATCAATCTGCCCGGGGTCAGGCTGCGGGTGCCTGCGGTGACGCCGAAGGACCGCAAGGACCTCGCCTTCGCGCTCAGCCACGGAGCCAACTACATTGCCGTCAGCTTCGTGCGGCGCCCCGAAGACGTCCTGGTGGCCAAAGCGGCGATTTTGCGCGCCGGCAAGGACACGCCCGTCATCGCCAAACTCGAGAAACCCGAGGCCATCGAGAATCTGGACGCGATTCTGCGCGTTGCTGACGGTGTGATGGTGGCGCGGGGCGACCTGGGTGTGGAGATGAAGCCGGAGATGGTGCCGGTTATGCAGAAAAGGATCATCGCACGGGCCCGCGACTCGCGGCGCCCCGTCATCACCGCCACGCAGATGCTCGAGTCCATGACACAGAACCCGCGGCCCACCCGCGCCGAGGCCTCCGACGTGGCCAACGCCATCTTCGACGGCACCGATGCGGTGATGCTATCGGCGGAAACCGCCACCGGGTGCTACCCGCTCGAGGCAGTGGAGATGATGGACCGCATCATTCGCGAAGCGGAAGGCAGCATCGCGGCGTTCCCGCGTCCCCGGCGGCCGGCGCAGATGGACGTCGCCGAAACCGCATGCGAGCTGATCTGCCACGCCTCGCAAAAGTTGCGCCTGAAAGTCATCGCCGTGTTCACTGAGACCGGCTCGACGGCCCGTCTGATCTCCAAGTACCGGCCGCGGCCTCCGATCATTGCTTTCTCGCCCAACCAGGAGACGCGGCGGCGGTTGAGCCTGCTCTGGGGCGTGCTGCCACGCACGATTGCGCCCGTGCGCGACATTGACGGCCTGGCCGCGATGGCCGAAAAACGCCTGCTCGAGGAGCGCCTGGTCCGCCGGGGCGACGTCGTCGGGATCGTCGCCGGTACGCCGCTCGGCACCCGCGGCACCACCAACTTCATGAAGTTCCACGTCGTCGGCGGGCGTGCGTAGCCCCCCGACTCGCGCCCTCTGTCCAACCTGATGTCTAATTCACCCAGCGGTCGGGACGCGAGGGCGGCTTGTCATCGTGGTCGCGCATATAGACGTCAAACTTGCGCCGCAGGCGGCGGCGCCGCCAGTCCGAGAGGCGATTGCGCACGCCATAGAGGAATGACCCGCGGCGCAGGTAGATATATCCAACCAGCATTCCGCCGAGGTGGGTGATGTGACTGATGTTGTCGCCGCCGGAACCAAGCGTTCCAAAGAACTCGATGGCGCCGGCGCCGAGGACGAAGATCCGCATGGGAATTGCCACCGGGATAGGAATCAGCCAGATCTGCCGCTCCGGAAACAGGACTGCGTTGGCGAGCAGAATTCCGTAGATTGCTCCGGAGGCCCCAATCGTCGGAATGACCGCGGCAAGATCAGATCTAGCGGCACCACCGAAATAGAGAAGCATCTTCACAGCGACGTTGATCAACCCCGCGCCCGCGCCGGCTACAAAATAGTAGGTATAGAACCGGCGCCGACCCCATGCGCGCTCCAGATCCGCTCCGAACATCCACAGGAAAAACATGTTGAGCAGCAGGTGCCAGACCGTGCCGGCGTCGTGGAGAAACAGGTAGGTGAACGGCTGCCAGAGCCACAGTTGCAACACCACGCGATACGGCACCAGCCCGAAGACGTGGTTCATCCAAAGATAAGCGTCAGGAAAACGCAGCCGGGCGAGCACCTGGACCAGAAAAACCGCCGTGTTGGCAATCACAAGTGTCTTGATTGCTGGCGTGAACAGGCCGCGCCAGTTGAATCGGTAGCCGTAGGAGCGAGGGAACGAACTCATCGTTTTCAGTCTATCGAGAACCGCAGCGAAGAGTCAAAGATGCCGACAAGTCCGTAGGAGCGGGGTGGGCCATGCCCCTGCCCAATTTCTGCTGGCCGTTAATCCAATTTTTTCCGGGCGAAGAAGAAGAGGGACGCAGCGAGCAGGACGAACATCACCACCGCGAGCAGGTGGCTCTGTGCCAGGCTGCCCAGAATCTTAGGGCCGATTTCGAAGAACCCCTGCGGGATGAAATGAATCTTGATCTCAGGGTCTTCGAGAAGCGCGATCACGATCCCCAGCAGCCCGAAGACGCCGCCGGCGGCGATCAACCCGCTGGCATAGAGCGAGCCGGGGCTGACCTCGCTCTCGGCGGGCTCGGCCTTCTTCTGGCCGCGTTCGGCCAGCCACCGCACCGCACCGCCGGCAAATATCGCCATCGTCGTGGCGATGGAGAGATACGTGCCCACCGCAAACGCCAGCGAGCGGATGCCGAGCAGCTCTACCGCCAGCACGAGGAACACCCCGAGCAACACGAGCCGCCACGGCAGCCGCTGATTCAGGATGCCGTTGATGACCGTGGCCATCAGGCGTGCCTGCGGCGCTGCCGCCTTGTCGCTCCCGATGCCCTGCACCCACTGAATTTCGATCTGGTGCGTGGCGCTGTCGTAGAGGTACTTGCCGTCGGGGACCTCCCGCGAGCCGAGGGCGTTCACTAGGATGTAGGTCTTGCCCTTGTGGGCGTAGCTGCTGCTTTCGACCTGCACCCCGGTCGGCAATTGCTCAATGCGCAGCGGGATTTGCACAGGCGTGTACTTCTCCAGACCTTTGTTCATCAGCAGCAGCGTGCCGCCGATGGCAAACGATGCCGCCAACACGCCGATCACCAGCCCGATTTGCTGTCGCACGGGCGTGGCGCCCACCAGGTAGCCCGTCTTGAGGTCCTGCGAGGTGGCGCCCGCGTTTGCCGAGGCGATGGCCACCACGCCGCCGATGGTCAGCGCCAGCACGGCGTAAGCGCCGCCGGTCCATCCCGCCACCAGGAACATCGCGCAGGTGGCCATCAGCGTGGCGATGGTCATGCCGCTGACCGGATTGGCCGACGTCCCGATCAGTCCGCAGATGCGCGAAGATACGGTTACAAACAGGAAGCCGAAGACCACCACGAAAAGCCCGGCGGCCAGGTTTGCCACAACGCCGGTCTTCGCCCCGGGAATCGGCTTGAACGTCAGCAGCGCCCACATCATGGCCACGATCACGAGCGAACCAAACAGCACGACCTTCATGGAGAGGTCCCGCTCGATGCGGCTGGCGGCCGTCGCCTCGCCGCTCCGTTGCGCGCGCACATCCTTCAGCCCTGAGGTGAGCGCGGCGAAGATCGTGGGCATGGTCTTGAGCAGGGTGATGAGCCCGGCCGCGGCCACTGCGCCGGCGCCCATCGGCCGGACGTAGCTGGCCCAGAGCTGGTCGGGCGTCATCAGCGGGATCGGAACCGTGCTGGGATACAGCGCCGTCTCCGGCGTCAGCGAGCCGAAGAACTTGATGGCCGGCATCAGCACTAGCCAGGAAAACACGCCGCCGGCGAAAATTGTTCCGGCTACCCTCGGGCCGATAATGTAACCCACGCCGAGATACTCAGAGGTGATGGCGGCGCGGAACGACGCCCCTGGCAGCCACGTCGGGCGATACTCCGGCTGGCCGGGCCACATCTGCACCGTGTTCATCAGGAGGGTGTACACCCCGCCCAGGCCGAGTCCCCAGAAGACACGCCCGGCAAACGAACCGCCGCGGTCGCCCGCCACCAGCACGTCAGCGCAAGCCGTGCCTTCAGGATAGAGCAGGTTCCCGTGCTCTTTCACGATGAGCTGCCGCCGCAGCGGGATCATGAACAGCACGCCGAGCCAGCCGCCGATCAGCGCGAGGAAAAAGATCCGCCAGTACTCGGTGTTCAGGGAGAAGCCCAGGAAGATCAGCGCCGGCATGGTGAAGATCACGCCCGCAGCCACCGATTCGCCCGCCGAGCCGGTGGTCTGCACGATATTGTTCTCCAGAATCGAGGCGCGGCCGAACGCGCGCAGGATGCTGATGGCTAGCACCGCGATCGGGATCGAGGCGGAAACCGTA